>Ga0164318_10000160_pt1 | contig 42146 bp, 46 predicted proteins | sample GuaBasSedimGuay9_FD_113734 | JGI IMG/M metagenome (GOLD analysis project Ga0164318, IMG submission 113734) | Subseafloor sediment microbial communities from Guaymas Basin, Gulf of California, Mexico - Guay9, Core 4571-4, 0-3 cm | ecosystem: Environmental > Aquatic > Marine > Hydrothermal vents... | reverse complement strand
TCATCCATAACACTAGTCTCCTTCCATGGCATAGTACCCTCCTTTGTTTATAGAGGTTACTATACCAAAATGTGTAAACTATGTGCTCGGAATAAAGTGTTAAGGATGTACTCGGAATATACCTCAATGGCGGAGGAGGTAGGATTCGAACCCACGGTGCCTTTCGGCACAACGGTTTTCAAGACCGCCGCTTTCGACCACTCAGCCACTCCTCCTTATAACCGCATCCACCCCGGGGGTGTCCACCCCCGGGGTGGACTTTATCCTATCAAAGTTCTCGGGCTATCAAGAAATTTCAGTATTTTTTCGAATGTCACGCGGTAAACCTCACCGGAATTCGATACCGAACTTTTTATAAAATCCACGAAGGAAAGCTGCTTAAAAACCGGGCAAAATACAAGCATTACGATCACCAGGTTGCCCACAAAAACAATGATGAGCGAAAAAACAAGCCCTGATTTTCTGACATCCGACTGCCGGAGCTTGAGCGCCTCCGCGGTCATGACAAAATGGAACGCCAGAGTGACGCCCATGAGAAAAACAAAAGCGGTTGACATGAAAGCGGCTCCCTTACCCACCGCTTCCAGCAGCAGAAAAACAGGGCCGAGCAGGATCGTGTAAATGGGGACAAAATAGGGGCTCAGTTCTATAAAAAAATTCGTCTTGGAAGTAAGCACGTTCCCGCTCGAGGGCGACACGTTAAAAGAAACGACCTTGCCGCCGCAAAGCCATGTCGCCAGGACATGCACGAACTCGTGGCCAATGACATATATGTACACGGGCCGCAGGACCAGGACATGGAACAGAACATAGACAAGAACACCCCTCTCAAACACATGAAGCACGCCTCTGTCAACGCTCATACTGGAGACATTAGCGCAAAAGGCCTGAGCCGTCCCCACGGCAACCGGAATAAGAAGAATACCTATAAGGGTTTTCAGGATTTTCGTAAGCATAACGTGTTCAGGACATACCGGCGCTGATACTGTCGGAACCGAAATACGGCCTCAGCGCTTCCGGGACAGTGACGGATCCGTTCTCATTCTGATGGATCTCAAGCAGCGCTATGACCAGTCTCGCGAGCGCTACCCCGGATCCGTTCAGTGTGTGGACATACCGCGGTTTCTGCGTCCTGTCCACCGGTTGATATTTGATATTAGCCCGCCTGGCCTGGAAATCCGTGAACACCGAGCAGCTCGACACCTCCAGCCACCTTCCGGTCCCGGGCGCCCACAATTCGATATCGTAACATTTATGCGCCGCGAAACTGACATCGGCCGAGCAAAGCGCAAGCACACGGTACGGAAGTTCCAGCCTTTTCAGTATATCCTCGGCATCGGCAAGCAGTTTCTCAAGCTCCTCCATCGAGTCTTCCGGCCGGGTGAACTTGACCAGTTCGACCTTATCGAACTGGTGCACACGGATAAGACCTTTTGTGTCCTTGCCGTATGACCCGGCTTCTCTACGGAAACAGGGCGTATATGCGGTATAGCATACGGGAAGCTCTTCTTCGCTCAGCACTTCATCGGCATGCATGTTCGTGACAGGGACCTCAGCGGTCGGAATGAGAAAAAAATCTTCATCCTGCAGCTTGTACATATCCTCTTCCAGCTTCGGAAGCTGCCCCGTCCCCCTCATGCTCGCGCTGTTCACCAGAAACGGCGGGAACACTTCCCTGTATCCGTGCTCTTTCACATGCACATCCAGCATGAAGTTAAAAAGCGCCCTCTCCAGCCTGGCCCCTGCTCCTATATACAGGGGAAACGCCGAACCTGTTATCTTCGCCCCTCTTTCAAAGTCAAAGAGGCCGTGGATCTGTCCGAGTTCCAGATGGTCGCGGGGGGTAAAAGAAAATCCGGGTATCTCTCCCGCCTCTCTAACCAGCCGGTTGTCCTCTTCGGCCGCTCCTACAGGGACACTCTCATGAAGAACGTTCGGGATCGTATCCAGAAGCCGCCGGTATCTGCCGGCGACCTCTTTCAGGTCGTTATCGAGCCTGGATATCTGTTCAGAGAGGGCATTGACTTCCGCTTTGGCCCCGGAAACATCGGCCTTCTTTTTTATGAGTTCCCCTATCTTTTTTGAGGATTCGTTCTTCTGCCGTTTAAGGTCTTCCACGTCCTGGATCATCTTTTTTCTGGACCGGTCAAGCTCCAGGAACTCCTCCACAAGACGGGTATCATCCCGCCTGGCCTTAAGTGCCTTCCTCACGGCATCGGCATTCTCTCTTATGAATTTCGGGTCAAGCATAGTATGATCCTTCTGTCAGTGAATCAGTTACACCCCGGCACGTTCAATCCAGTTGCACTCCCGGGGTGTCCAGTGCGTAAACGCTTTGATAAGCCCACCCCGGGAGTGGACGTGGGTTTTCACTCCCGGGGTGTAACTAACGTCCACTTATATATATCACGTCTTTGGGGATTATGCAAATTCCCAGAAGATTTCCCGAAGATTCCAGCCCGGGGCTGGAATCTTCAGCCTTTGATAACCCCGAGCGGGCGCATCCTGGCAATCTTATCGGAAAGCCCCGCACCCTGCACGATATCTACCACGTCACTGACGTCTTTGTAAGCCTCGGAGACCTCCTCGTGAAGCGTTTCTCTTCCCATATATCGCACTATGATACCCCTGTCAGCGAGTTCACGCGCGATAGCGCGTCCGCGCGTGGCTTTTTTGGCAGCGGTACGGGACATAAGCCTTCCCGCGCCGTGACAGGTGGAATAAAAGGTCTCCTCGGCAGTCCTTGTCCCGGCCAGCAGGTACGAACACCTGCCCATGTCACCGGGAATTATGACCGGCTGGCCTGCTTCTTTGTAATCTTCAGGCAGGTCTTCATGCCCGGGAGGAAAAGCCCGGGTAGCGCCTTTACGGTGGACGCACAAAAGCCGGGATCCGGCGTCCGTATCATACCTCTCAATTTTGGCGATATTATGGGCCACGTCATAGACCAGGGCCATGCCAAGCGACCTGGCGCTTTCCCCGAAAACTTCCCCGAAGACCTCTCTGGCAAGATGCATGATCGCCTGACGGTTGACCCACGCGTAATTCGCGGCGCAGCGCATGGCGCCGAGATACGCCTTGCCTTCATCGCTTTTAACCGGAACACAGGCAAGCTGTCTATCGGGGATACTTATGTTGAACTTGCTCATGAGTTTCACCATCCTCGCGGCGTAATCAGTACAGACCTGGTGCCCGAATCCTCTGCTGCCGGTATGGATCATCACGGTGATCTGCCCCTTCCTGATCCCGAACGCCTCAGCCGCGTCCTGGCGGTAGACTTCATCGACCACCTGGACCTCAAGGAAATGGTTCCCGGATCCCAGTGTTCCGGGCTGGCGGCGGCCGCGTTCATATGCCCTTTCCGAGACCTTTGAAGGATCAGCCCCGGCAATGGCACCGCCTGCCTCGCAGTGCTCCAGGTCCTCCTTCCATCCATACCCCTTCTCAACAGCCCATCCCGCGCCTTTCACCAGGATGCTCTTCTCTTCGGCGAAGTTGACCTTTATTCTGCCGGTGGAGCCCACGCCCGTGGGGACTCTCGCGAAAAGGGCATCGACAAGCCGCTTGATATGAGGACGGACCACATCCGCCGTAAGATCCGTCCTTATAAGCCGGACGCCGCAGTTCACGTCAAAACCCACAGCGCCGGGGGTTATCACACCGCCGGCTTCGATGTCAGTGGCGGCCACACCGCCTATGGGCAGGCCGTATCCCCAGTGTATGTCCGGCATTGCCATGGACGCCCTTACGATCCCGGGAAGATGGGCGGCGTTCGCGATCTGCTGAGGGGCGTTATCCTTTACAATGCTTTTCAGCATCTTTTCATCCGAGAATATGAGACCCGGGACTCTCATGCCTTCCATGTATTTCGCGGGAATACGCCACCGGTAGTCATCTATTTTTTCCAGTCTGCCTGTAAATGGGCGGGTCATCGCGTACCTCCGTGTTCTCTAAACGTCAAACACCACCGTAACTTCATATCCTGAACCGGTTCGTTTAATCTCCAGGTCATGATACGTAGCCGCTTTTATCTCCGAACGGAGCCGGTTCGTTTCTCCTTTAAGCCGCTGTCCCTTTGCCTCAGCCGTAAGCCGGTTCCCTTCCAGGGTAAGGACATGGAACCAGGAGAACAGGGCGTCTCTCGAATACGAAATATACAGCAGCTCGTTAAGCCAGGAAACCAGCAGGCTCTCCGTGTCAGGAGCTTCCACCGCTACCTTTACGGCCTCCTCAAGCGCCAGCCCCTCAAGGTCACCGGCCATATCGAACATGGCGAACGCGGCATTCTCTAAAAGTTCAGGGATGGTCCTCCCGTAGATCCTGGCGGCAATGTCCGCTGTATGAGGGATCTGGTCGTAACGTCTCATTAAAATCAATGTATCCCGATAACGGACCACCGTCAAGTCTTTTCATGGCGGGAAGGTGTCCTCTTCCATATCTTATAGTTAAATTTCGTTGAAGTATGCGCTCACAATAATCATGCGGAGAGGATGCTTAGAGGAATCTATTAAAAATGTGGTGATTAAATGGCATAACTACTTTACGTTAACTTCTATTTTTGGGATTAATGTTTCGGCTTTCTTATCATTAACGTCTTTAGCATAATAAATTCCGGCAAGCTCTTTTTCTCTTTCCTGTCTGGCAATTTCCCAATTCTTTAGCATAGACTCCTGGGTGATAGGTTTTCTGATTTCTTTTTGTTTTATAATATCTACTATTTTTTTGATATCAAATTGTACCATATCAAAAAGTAGTACCAGATCATAAAAATCCCTATACCTGGCACGGTCGCTTGCAGCACGAATCTTTTCAGCACATATTTCCCGAATATCCATTACATTTACTTTTGTTTCAACTTTCCAGGCGTTTTTATACGGCAAGACCTTCGCCGGCAAAACCACATTCTGCATATAATCTATTTCCACCTTGATCGAATTGGCAAGACCTAACGGGCCGGTATACTTAAGCCGTTCGACCTTTATCGTAGCTTTCGACATATATTCATCTTTGACTTCCAGAAAATCCTGTGATTCCAAAACACTTTTTAGTTCTTCCAAGGTGATGGACTTATCCAACAACGTAAAATCCAAGTCCTCTGAGAATCTTGTCTGCGGAAGATACGTGTGGTGAATGGCTGTACCGCCTTTGAATACCAGCTTGTCGCGTAATGGTGATTCATAAATGATCTTAGAAACTATAGTTAAAAAATAATCCTTTTCTGCATCAGCCAAATTGTACTTAAGCGACCGTTTATTTAAAATGCTCAAATCCGACTTACTCAATAACGCTATCTTCAATGTAAAGCCTCCATTTTGCATTAAAGTTTTTTGATTTCTTTGTCATCTTGCTGTAGCTTGTTTTATCGAAAACAGCTTTTAGCAAATCTCCTGTTTCGATCCCAAGACGATCCAAGAAAAACCCAATCTGCCTTATAACATTTAAATTGAATATTAAAGCATATTGTTTTAATCGATAAAAATCTATTATTCCCTTATAATTTTTTAGCTTCTCCCAAACAAGACTCGCGTAATATTGGCTCGAACGGAAGTATAGTATATCTAATAAAGCTTTTTCTTTTTCGGCAATATTGACCAGGCCTATATCAGATCTTTCCTCAGAAAAACCGAAATATAATTCTTTTTTAATCTTGAAAAACTTTATCTGAGTTTCTTTGATCTTATATTTTCTGGCGCGACCAAACGTAACCGCACCTACCGTGGAAAGCATTTGATCGAACATCCCGTGATGTTGCAGCGCATTTTCAAAGGAAACATATGAGTCTTTGTTCAAAGCCTGACATATGGTGTAAACTGAAATATCATTTGCAGATAAGGAACCGATATCCGTAACAATCACATAAAATCCTTTTTTTAGCCGAACAAACCAGCCAAGTGTTGTTAGGAATGCGACTCGCCTTTTTAGGGATGTCTCAGTATATTCTTTACTGAAAACCTCTTTTACCTGGTCAAAAGAAACAATACGCCCATAGTTAACTATTAGATCCTCTATGAGGTTAGCATCTTTCTTTGATAATATAATGTTTTTTGTTGCCATATGGTATCCTTTTTTAGCTACTATCTGGTAATAATATACACTACAAAAGTGCTTTTTGCAAGTTTTTTCACAAATAAGCCTCGGTGTTTCGGATGGAGGGGAAAAACAGGTATCACCTGTTTAATTTGAGCCTTTATTGCCTCTATTTTCCAACTTTTTGTGTTTTACTACTTTTGCACGCACCATGTAAATAACATCCTCAGAAATATTAGTAGCATGATTACATATCCTTTCCAGATGCCGGGAAACTAAAAGCAATGGAATGGCTCTTGTAGCGGTTGTGCCGTCTTTGACCAGGTAATCATTTATCAATTCGTCCTGTATCGCGTTTTTCAATTTATTCGCCTCCGGGTCCGATAATATGACTTCTTTCGCTTTTTTTTCATCCCGGTCAACAAAAGCGTCTATGGAACCCTTGACCATTTTCCGCGCCACTTCCGACAACTTCGGGATATCTATTAATGGTTTAAGCAAAGGTTTATCCGCCAGTTCAAGAACCCGCTGTGATATGTTCACGGCCAGATCAGCGATCCTTTCAAGCTCCGCGTTTATCTTCATACCCGTGGTAATAAACCTTAGATCGGCTGCCATCGGCTGCCGGAGCGCGAATAATTCTATCGCGTTCTCTTCGATAATATTCTCAAGCTTATCGATCCTGGCATCTGCTTCAATAACGCTGACGGCCTCTTCTTTATCTCCATTCTTCAAGGCTTCTGTGGATTTAAAAATGGCTTCCTCGGCTAAAGCGGCCATTTTTAACAGGTCCGTGTTCAGCACTGTCAACTCCTTGTCAAAATGTCTCTCGATCATGTTCCTGCTCCTTTTTAATTATCCGAACCTTCCGGTTATATATTCTTCTGTGACCTGTTTTCCCGGATTGGTGAATATCTTCTGTGTTTCATCATACTCTACCAGTTCCCCAAGCATAAAAAACGCTGTATAATCGGAAATCCTGGCCGCCTGCTGCATATTGTGCGTAACGATCACTATAGTATACTCTTTTTTCAGCTCCTGTATTAGCTCTTCTATCTTCGCCGTTGCCGTGGGGTCAAGCGCTGACGCCGGTTCATCCATCAAAAGCACTTCCGGTTCAACGGCCAGGGCCCGGGCAATACACAATCTCTGCTGCTGTCCTCCCGAAAGCTCGAACGCGCTGGCTGACAACCTGTACTTGACTTCCCCCCACAAAGCAGCTTTCCTTAAACTTTCCTCGACTCTATAAACGATCTCTTCTCTGCCTTTCAGGCCGTTTATACGCAACCCATAGGCTACATTATCGAATATAGATTTAGGGAAAGGGTTGGATTTCTGAAAAACCATGCCCACCCGCCTTCTTAATTCTACTACATCCGTATTCTCCGCAAAAATATTCTGTCCATCCATCAACATCATTCCGCCGGCTCTTGTTCCGGCAATGGTATCATTCATGCGGTTGATACTCCTTAAAAAGGTCGACTTTCCGCAACCGGAGGGGCCGATGATCCCGAGAACTTTGTTGTTATATATGTTCAAAGTGATATCCTTTAAGGCGTTCTGGCTGCCGTAAAAAAAACTAAAGTCTCTTACCTCGATCTTTATCCGGTGCATCTTACCCCTTCTTCTGCTTTCTCAGCTTATATCTCAAAATAACCGCGAACATGTTCATAGAACAGATCAGCGCTATCAGCACGAGCGCCGTGGCATACGCAATAGGCCTGACCGTCTCTATCTCGTGATGCTGCGTAGCCATTATGTATAAATGATAGGGCAGCGCCATAAACTGTTCGGACAACGAGCTTGGCAGGAACGGCAGAAAAAACGCCACACCCGTGAAAAGTATGGGCGCTGTTTCTCCTGCCGCGCGCGCTAAACCAAGTATGGTCCCCGTCAGCATCCCTGAAATAGAATATGGCAGGACATTGGTCCTTATTGCCTGCCATCTCGTCGCTCCCAGGGCCAAAGCTCCGTCTCTATATGACTGCGGCACATTCTTCAGCGCTTCCTCGCTGGCAGTAATCGTCCAGGGAAGCGTCATAAGCCCGAGTGTTAACCCTGACGCAAGCACACAGGTATTGATACGCATCATCTGAATGAACAAAACCACGCCAAAAAGTCCATACACGATCGAAGGCACTCCCGAAAGGTTTCTTATGGACATACGTATGAGCCGGGTGAACATGTTATCACCGGCATATTCATTAAGATACACCGCACAGCCCATACCAAGCGGTACGGCAAGAACCGCTGTCAATACCGTTACCAGGAAAGTCCCGAAAATCGCCGGAAAGATCCCCCCCTCCGTCATGCCGTTCTTTGGCGGCTGCGTAAGGAACTGCCAGCTGATAGTCCCTATCCCCTTTTCTGCAATATCAAAAAGAACCAGCAGCAGTATCAGACCCACCACCCCCATACATAACCGTAATACCCAAAACCCCAATTGTTCCGTTATTTTCTTTCTGTTCATCGCCTTTTCTCCTGATATTTATACAGGATCATATCCGATGCCATATTTATGCAAAAGGTTATAATAAAAAGGACAAGTCCGACCGCGAACAATGCGTAATAATGGGTCGTGTAATAGGGAACCTCTCCCAGTTCAATAGCTATCGTAGAGGTCATCGTCCTGACAGAATCAAGGACCCCCCTCGGCATCGCCGGCGCGCATCCAGTCGCCATAAGGACTGTCATGGTCTCACCTATGGCTCTTCCCATGCCGAGCATACAGGCGGCAAGCACACCGGACAAAGCTGCCGGGATCTTTACTCTAACAACCGTTTGCCAGCGTGTAGCGCCAAGTGCCAGTGATGCCTCGGAATATGTCCTCGAAACGCTGTTAAGCGCGTCCTCCGACAAGCTTATTATCGTAGGAAGCGCCATAACCCCCAGTAAAATAGATCCATTTAAGGCATTTAGTCCGTTGGGAAGCCCGAATGTTCTCGAAATAACAGGTCCTACGAACACTATCCCGAAAAACCCTATAACAACAGAGGGTATGCCGGCAAGTATCTCTATAACCGGCTTGACTATCTCCCTGACCCCGGGACTTGCCACATCCGAAAGGTATGCCGCGGCCCCTATCCCTATCGGCACCGCGAACAGGAGCGCACCGGCCGTTACCATGATCGTGCTTACCAGCATGGCGCCTATCCCATAAGTTTCTTTCACATAAGAAGTCGGGTTCCAGTCAGCGGTGAAAAGGAACTCTTTTATATCTATTTCCCTGAACGCGGGTATGGCCATGAACAGCAAAAGCGCGAATATGCCGGCCAGTATGAACACTACCAGAAGGCCATTGAACAAAAAGAGGCCATGGATCAGTTTTTCTTTCACCTTCATCTTTTCCATAGCCCTTTTTTTTGTTTGATTTATCTCCCTATACTCTTTTTATTGAAATCTTCATACTCCTTCGGTATCGGGAAAAAACCTTCTTCTTCCACTATTCTCTGCCCTTCCGGACTGAGTTCGAATTCGATAAAATCCCGGACATCCCCGGAAGGAGTCCCATTCACGTACTGATTAAGCGGTCGCGCTATCGGATATTTCCCGCTTTTTACGGCCGCGGCATCGAGCGGGCTGGCATAATCCGACCCTGCATATGCGGCAACGCTTACGGCGTCCACACCAGCCGCGTTTTTTACGTATCCCACACCGACGTAACCGATACCGGATCGGTCATGCCTGACCGCTTCCACTATCTGCGAATTACCGTTCATCCTTTTCATCCTGGAAGAATAATCGCTCTTCAATACGGTATCCCTGAAGAATACGAACGTCCCGGAATTAGACTGACGGCCGTAAAGCGTAACAGGCATATTGTCACCGCCCATCTCGCTCCAGTTAGTGACCTCCCCCCTGAAGATCTTCCCGAGCTCCTCCATTGTGAACTCTGTTACAGGATTGTCTCCGTTCACTATCACACTCAAACCATCCATCGCGATAACCACTCTCTTGGGGCTTATCCCCAGAGAAATCGCTCTGCCTATCTCCTTGGGTTTCATATTTCTGGACGCATCGGCTATATCACATTTCCGGTTCATCAGCGCCGCTATTCCCGTCCCGGAACCGCCACCGGTCACGGCAATGTATTTCCCCCGGTTCTTTTCCATATACACTTCGCTTAGCTTCTGTACGAGGTTGATCAGCGTATCGGATCCTTTTATCTGGATCATCTCTCTCGCGTGAACATTGTTCGCGCACAGAAACAAAGCCAAAGTAACCATTGAAACGATTTTGCTGTGCCTTTTCATCGTTTGACTCCTTTTTTCTGTTGTAATATTACTATTTTCATGTTTCATGATCGTTACAGCTGTGTGAACTCCGGGTGAACTCAGAACTTCACGGCTATGTCCATCTGAAGAAGCTGGTAAGGTTCTTTAAACTGGTCTGCTGTCCCGGCATCGATATCGATAGGGGTACAGTAATAGTATTTGACACCGAGTACGGTATTATTGAAAATCGCGTACTTGATCCCGCCGACAAAACCCTGGCCGTTAGTTCCGCCGCCTTCAGGGATCCCGTCATTCACAAAGCCGTAAAAATCGGAATCCGGCAGAAAATCGGGGACGGCATCTCTTTCAATGTATCTGTATTCCCCGTATGCTTTCCACTGGCCGGGTTTCTTCGGCTTCTTTTTGCCCAGATACGCCCCTGTCAACCAGGCGAAATCCTTACTGGCAGCGGAATCTGTATTCCAGATGAGATCGGAATAAAGTCCGTGCCCTATCTCGAAATCGAATATTCTTTTGCTGTCATACTTGAGTAGCACGTCTACCAGATCAAAGCTTGACGCGTATCTTCCGTTGTTATAGGTATTCGTGCCGGCAGCTCCGACGTAATTCGGGCCATTGTCGTTATCCTTGACATGGGAAGAAGCGTAATACGCCGCGGCCACGTTAAAGGTAGAATCCCAGTCTCTTATAACATCCATCTTGAGCCCGCCCTGAAAAACGAACATCAGCGGATCATCCTGAAAACGGCTCAATTCATCCAGCCAGAGAAATCCGAAATTCCCGTAAAGATTCGCCGGCACTTCCCCAAGCTCAAAACCGGGAGACATATACTGGGCAGCTACACCCATCGGACAAATATCACCATCCCAGAGAAGGGCTGTTTTTTGAAACGGGTTTTTGAATTTTCCCAGCCATACCGTACCGTCACCTATTTGTTCGTCAAGTTCGGGCATCCACTTTATATAGTACGCGTCCAGACGAAAGGTCTGCGTTTCAAAACCGTCATCCAGCGTTTGGTTGGTTGACCTCGGATCATTGCCTCCGGTAACCGCATAAATTCCCGCTGAAACTTGTTTGTTTACCTTTCCTTCGACACCAAGCCTGGCTCTTACCCTGTTTCGTATCCTTTGGTGGGCCGGCGCTCTTCCCTTGCCCCATTCCACCTGGGTCCTGAACCTGGCATCACCCTTGATCTTGATCTTTTGTGTCCATCCAGGCACCGTCACAGCCTTGCCCTGAGCCAATTCTGCTGCCGCCTCTTCCTTTGCCTCAGCCTTCAATATCTGCGCTTCATATGGCGTCAGGATGCCTTTTTCAACAAGTTTGTTGACCAGAACATCCATCTCGCTCGCCCAAAGCCTGGTGGCGCAGCAAGCAAAAAGCAAAACCATTATCACCATCGTACCCATGACTCTTCTTTTCATCTTTTTCCAACCTCCTTTTAAGATCGTTCTTCCGCTTTATCTTCTTGTGGTCAATTTAAATGCCCGCATAGTTCCTCTTTTTTTACTGACCTGACTTCCGCATCATTTCCCTCAAAATCTTTATATGTTAAATCATCGCAGTTATCGAAGCCTTCTATATCCGGTTGTATTTTCAGCCAATTGTCACCTCCTTCCTCTTCTATTTTTCCGCGAAATGTGATCGTCTTTAACAGGCATTCTGATATTCTCCTGCAAAGATTTAAATATGTTACGCCCATGACCAGAAGCGCAATTATGAAAAACGCCGTCATTACCATTTATTCCCCTTCCTTCTTTTCGCATTTTTCCTCGTACCAGGGCCCCTTCGGGACACGGTACAGGGGCCCAACTTTCCGGATTTCAACTAAATTGTATAATTTTTGTGTGGAGGAATTTTTACGGCAAAGTGAACTTTACGTGAATTAAAACAAGGGAAGATATAGCACAGTTATTGCAGTGCTGTAAAAGTTAGCAGGATCATGCTTTAGGAAGTGTAAAGGTGAAAGTAGAACCCCGGCCGAGCACGCTCTGGACAGAAACCTGACCGCCGTGTTCTTCTACTACGTGTTTGACTATCGAAAGACCGAGTCCGGTGCCTCCCAATCGGCGGGAACGTGTTTTGTCAACGCAATAGAACCGTTCAAAGACCCTGGGGATGTCTTTCTCAGGGATACCGATACCGCTGTCTTCCACGTCTATTTTGACAAACCCGTTTTTTTGCTCCGCTGAAATCGTAACAAGGCCGTTCTTTTCAGTATATTTTATCGCGTTATCTATCAAATTCAAGAAAACCTGGGAAATGAGGGATTTATCTGCCGGAACATCCGGGATATCATCGGCGATATTGTTCCTTATAGATATGGACCTTTTATTCGCCTGTTCCTGCATTTCTGAAATCACTTTCTCGACCATACGATAAACGGAATGAGGTTTTAAATTCAGACTGATATTACCTGACTCGATCCTGGAAAGGTCCAATAGATCGTCTATCAGCCTCACCAGCCTGTTAGAATTTTCCTCTATGATCTTTATGAATTCTTTCGCGCTTTCCTTGTCATCCAAAGCCCGGGCGCTTAAAGTTTCCGCAAACCCCTTAATGCTGGATACCGGCGTTCTGAGTTCATGTGAAACATTAGCCACGAAATCTTTACGTATCCTCTCCAGACGCCGCATATCCGTCACATCATGGAACACCAGCACCGCACCCTCAATCTTTTCCCCCCGGACGATCGGCGTGCCGTGTATTATCAATTCCTTTTCCTTCGGCAATAAAATGGATATCTCTCTTGATTCGACCCCCGATCCCGGCTCCAATACTTTATCCGCGATCTCCTGAACTTCGATATTTCGGACCACCTCAAGAGGCTTCCTGCCTTCAGGCGCATGTTCAACCGCGAGTATGTTCTTCAGGGCCCTGTTCATGAGAAGTATCATCCCCCTGGAATCCACTACCATCACGCCATCAAACATGCTTAATAGAACCGCCTCCAACCTGGCTTTATTATCTTTGAGTTCCTCTATTTTAGAACAGATCTCTTTCGACATATCGTTAAAAGCACCGGCAAGGCCCCCTATCTCATCCTTTGTTCTGAGGGATATTCTCTTTGAGAAATCCCCTGCCGCTATCTTCCTCGCCGCTGAAGAAATGTCTTCTATCGGTTTTGAGATAAAACGTGCTGCCCCGGAACTGGCCACAACGGCGATACAGAAAGCTATCGCCAACGCGGCGAACAAGACCTTTTTCAGATGTCCCGAAACCACTTCGATGTCAGACAGTGGCAAGGATAACCTCACAACACCCAGAGGATCCCCTTTTCCAAAAAGCACGGCTATATAAAGCATATTCTTCTGAACGGTCGTGCTAAAACGTGCGCTTTCACCTATTCCTGACTTCAGGGCTTCCTGGACTTCCAGCCTGTACAAGTGATTCTCAACATTATGCAGTTTCTCCCCGTTAAGGTCAGAGTCCCCCAGCACTTTCCCGTCCATGCCGATGATCGTCACTCTGGAACTAAGACTTTCGCCGGCCTGATCGGCGATATCATCAATTTCTTTTAAACGGGGATATCCCGGAAAGTCTTTTTCAAGGAACAATTTTGCCAATAACGTCTCTTTTATCAGCGCTGATCTGATCCTGCTATAGGTATAATCTTTAAGGGTTGAATCAAGGTAAGTAAAAACACCGAACAGGATAACAGCAAGTATCAAACAAAATATGATCGTTATTTTGTGATGAATATTTATTCTCAAGCTCTATTCCTTTTCTTCGCTGAAACGATATCCTATACCCCTGACCGTCTCTATCAGATATCCCGCCTTACCAAGCTTTGCCCTTAAACGCTTGATATGCGTGTCTACCGTACGGGTCGTTACATCGGAAGCTATGTCCCATACATCATCCAGCAGTCTCTCTCTTGACTGCACGCGTCCTTTTCTTTGCATCAGAGCGGCCAACAATTTAAATTCCATGGAAGTCAGCTCTATTTCTTTCTTATCAACAGTTACTTTATGACGCGGTAAGTCCATTGTGAGATTTCCCGCTTTTAACAGGTTCTTTTCAACCTCTACAGGGTTTAACCTCTTTAATATCGCTTTAATGCGCAAGATCAGTTCTCTCGGGCTAAAAGGTTTGACCATATAATCATCCGCCCCCAGCTCAAATCCTACAACTCTATCCACCTCTTCACCTTTAGCTGTTAACATAATAATCGGGATACCGGAAAGCACCTTATCCTGTTTAACCCGCCTGCAAACCTCCAGACCATCCATGCCGGGAAGCATTATGTCCAGCACGATCAGATCAACGGGATTTTTGTCCAGGATCTTTAAAGCATCCTCCCCGCCGAAAGACACTAAACACCCATAGCCTTCTCCCTCCAGATTATACTTTATAAGTTTGGATATGTTCTTGTCGTCTTCCACTACCAGAATATTTTTTTTTCTCATCTCTTTTCCTTTTCAATTAAACCGATCACTGTAATTATTATTATCTCCCAGTCCTGAAATAAATCAAGCTATATGGTCTTATTATAATGGTATACGTATCAGGTGAACTTTATATTAAGGAATTGTGACAATTGTGTGAAAACCGGTTCGAGCCCAAGGCGGCAAAAAAATCCTCATCGGGTATCCCAAGGGGATATAAGATGGTGAAAATTTTAAGTTGGATAGTACGTTCTACCGAATGCGATACATGGAAGCAGGAAGAAGCAAAATTAAACGTGCAATTACAACCCTCGCACGTCTTTTGATAATAACGAAACTTGACAAAACAATCAAAGCAGTGTATATTTGAATTGTAAAATTTGTTTAGTTATAATTCAACATTTAATTAATAATTGTTGAATTATAACTAAACAAATATAGCATTTTTGTTTAGTTATAATTCAACAAAAGGACTAGCGTTATGAAGATTAAAAACAGAGAATTAGTAATAGAGCAGTTGGATAACAAATTGCAGCAACTAGACATATTGAAATCTATCATTATCCCTCAAAAAGGGTGGATTAGAGCTATTAGAAATGCATTAAATATGAGTGGCAGACAGTTTGCCCAGCGGCTAAATGTGAGTGACCGCAGTAGTGTGACATTTTTGGAACAGAACGAAATTAGTGGAGCTGCAACCATTAAAACGATGAAACATGCTGCCCAAGCATTGGATTGCATTTTTGTATATGGTTTAGTCCCTCGTACTAGTTTGAAAGATACTATAAAAAAGCAAGCTGCAAATGTTGCAAAAAAACGAATAGCAAAAACATCACACACAATGTTATTAGAGGACCAACAGCTCGCTAATGAGGAAGAAAAAAAAGTATTTAAAACTATGGTAGATGAAATGATCAAAAATATGCCGAAAACACTTTGGGATTAATACGAGGAACTAGAAGAAGAATGAATAACTGCAAATTCTGTAATTCTGAAATTAAAATCAAAGAGGTGCGTTCCAATTTTTCGAAAGATATACATTGCTCTATCTGTGGAGATTATGCCCTTACTGATCAAGCATTTGAAATGGACTTAACAAAAATCAGCCAAGATGACAAAATACTGTTTTCAGGATATTTACGTAATAGACCAGAGGAGGAAAAACCCAAAGAAATTTATACTGATACATTAGGCAAAATCCCTGATATAATTGCTCCCCATAAAAACCTTACCGTTTCTGACAGAATCAATAATGTTCTCCATTTTATCGGAGAAAATTCAAAATCTCTTGAAGAAAGAGTGCCTATAAATAAGTTTCACGATTACTCAAAATTTTTCTGCCTTAACAAGGAAGAGCTGAACAGCATACTTAAACATTTACGAGAGAGGAATTTTATCGCTGGAGAGGAAAACATCGACAGAATACAAAGTTTCTTAACTGTTGATGGCTGGGCAGAATATGAGAAACTGAAAGAGATCAATCTTAACAGTAAGAAAGTATTTGTCGCAATGAACTTTGACCCGGACTTTGACGAGATCTATGATAAAGCTATCTCCCCTGCCTGCACTGAGTGTGGATTTATTCCGGAACGCGTAGATAAGACAGAGCACAACGAGAAAATCTGCGACAGAATAATCAGTGAAATCAAGCAAAGTAGATTTGTTATCGCAGATTTCTCGGGCCAAAAACACGGCGTCTATTACGAAGCCGGCTTTGCCCAGGGATTAAGTCTTCCTGTTATCTGGACTTGTCGAAAAGATGAAATAGACGATAAAAAGTTGCACTTCGATACCAGGCAATACAACTATATCGCCTGGGAGAGTGTGGATGATCTGAAAAATCAGTTATATAATCGCATAAGAGTGACGATATAAAGCTATACGAAATGCGAAAGTATCCGATACATCCGGAGCTTATTGCATACAATCCACGATAAAAGGGTAAAAAAATCGGCGATACAGCTGTAAGAAAAACTGACAAGTGAGAGTATTGTGTGAGTCCCGAGATCTAGATCAGGAGTATTTGAATAAGTGGGAGTTGCTGGGGCTGTAAAAGGTTAAACGTACCGATACAAGATGGCGTTTGCAGTAATCTGTAAGTAAAAAGAAAATTGTGCCAAAACACAAAAGTTGGCACACGGCCAGAATTGCGGTATAATTGAATTGTTTCCTTCAAAAATAACAACCCAAAAACGTTGATATGAATGAAATTACTTCGATAACATTAATGTTTCCAAATTGGGTCTATGGAATATTGTCTGTGGGCGTGATTGCGTTTGTGTTTTGGGCCGGATGTCATTGGAAAACGGTGCGGGAAGTCTGCAAAGAATTTCCGAAAATCAGGCGTGCCCTGGATTTGATCTCTTCAAAACTTTTCGAGGAAGATATTCTAAATGAGCAAGTGTATGTTTCTGCCAAAAGTCCTCTGAGTCTTACAGAAGAAGGCAAGAAGATGTTGAGCAAATCACATTTCGAGGAATTTTTCAGCGAAAATAAACAATATTTCTTCTCAACTATAGAAAGGAAAAACCCGAAAACACCGTTTGATATTGAAGCCGCTGCAAAACATCTAATGCTGTATTAAAACCTCGAAAAAACTCCTAAGGCCGAGTTAATTAAAAATTATGCTTTTGAACACGGTTCGCGCATATCAGATATTTTATTCGCATATTCAATTGAGATCCGGGACAGATACATAGAAGAAAAATTCTCTAAAAAAGATTAATAAACCCTGCAGCACCAGCCCAAAATAACTCTATCGTTTAGGGGCACCTTGAGTGTGTCCCTTTTGCTTTTCAGTACTAACGACTGCAGATGCCGAGCCTGCGGCATGAACTTCAAAGCGATCCCAGAGTATCAGTTTGAAGTGAAAGGATAAATATGACTAAAGAAAATATCAAAGATCTTAAGCGAATTATTAAAAATATACGTGAAGGAACTTATACCCTTTTAGGACCTGCCGACTGGGATAACTACACAGAAATTCTATCCAGAAGCGGGGCTGATCTCCTCCGAGATATTGAAAAAGAACGATCACAAATCCACCCTATCAGAATACACTTTATCTATCTCCGTTCGAAGAAAACTATGGATAATTTAGATAAATCCCATCACGCTCTTTTAGGGAATTATGATCTCTTTTTCGACGCCAGTATGCGTTTTTTGAAATGTTTTAGTGAGGGGGGAGATCAGACTGCTACTAAAAGAATATACGCCAAACAATATGTCAAAGGGCTTCTTGATCATTCTTCTCAGGCTATCGGCTATATTACAAACCTTGTTTTAAAAAAATCCACGGAATACAAGCACTGCCAGACCCTCTTTGTGGCCCTGGGAGCACTAATAATCGCCCTCTTTTCTTTGGTCGGATTACGATTTATTGGTTATGCTCTTTTAGTCGCGGGGCCCCTTGCTTTGGGATGGTATCACATTCGGAATAATAACGTTTCTGGGTCTTCTTAGGACATTCGTAAGTTCAATTATTGAAAATATGTTGGCTGGGGTTTTTTATTATCAAGGTCTATCTTTCAGCGCAAATTATTAACTAATCATATCGGGAATGGAAGGTTTTCGTTATCGATCCTCCTGCGAATGGCCTCTGGGGATACAGAAAAATCCTCAGCCAGTAACTCTATCGCAAAATCCTTGATAACAATGGGGTCATCTGTCGCCTGAACTTCCTTCACGACTTCGGCTTGCACCACATACCGTTCCTGAAGGTGATGAAGCGGGACCAGGACTTGCCCGCCGAACTCATACGCCTGGAATTCAAGCCAACGATATTGATCGTCCGGAATAATCTCGACAAGCTTTTTCCAATCCTCTATCGTTTTAAATAAATTGTTGTCTTGATAGACCTTGTAATGCAATAAATAATGGCCCATCTCGTGCGCTAAAGAAAATCTATACCTATTTGACCTGTGCCGATAGATGTATTCATCAACGTAAATATCCTGCAGGTCCTTACCGAAATACGCGTCAATATTATAAATCTCCCGCAACCCCGGAATAGACACTATATTTATGCCGAGTTTTAAATCAATGATTTTTTCTATTGGTACTGGAATCGTATTTTCTGGGTGGTACTTATCAAGAAATGTGTATGCTTCTTTACGGATATCATTCCGGCTTAAATGAGCAGCAGTGAATGGAAATCTTTTGGGACTTGTCATTTAAAGCGCCTTTTTCAAGAAAGCAATGAACTCTTCAAGCTCTTTTTTGGTAGGTTTTTTTCCGCGAGCAGTCCGGAAAAGGATCGGCAACTTTTCGACCAATTCATCTTCCATCAACTCTGTGGGAATCCTTCCAGCCTCTGCGGTTGCGAGATCAAAAAATTCATACCAGTCATCTGACCCTTTTTTGATGTTTAAGTATTGGGCGTATTCTTCCAGTTTTTTTTCTTTAGGTGGTGATAGTCTGCCTCTTTCAAGCTTGCTGATATTCCCGGGATCCAGACTATGCTTTTCGCAAAACTCTCTAAGAGTCAGTTCTAAAGCAACCCTTTTCTTTTTAAAAAACTCCCCAAAACTTCCCATATCTTTCCCCTCCTTCCGGGCCCTAGATTTTCTCCACAATAATAGTATATCATGTTGTAAAAATATTACAACATCTAAGCGGGTAACTTTTTCCCTATTAATTTAACACGTAGTTGCATCTCATAATAACCGAAAAACCCTTATAATAGCAGAAAGCCTCTCTTTTGGAGAGGCTTCTGCCGACCGGGAGACACCCCAATCCAATGGATTTCAGACCTAACGTTTGATACTTAAAGTATATCCCTCCGCAACCTGATATCCAGCCTCCAGAACCTCCTCCGGGGACCCAGGGAGCTGTTTATTACCCCTGTGAGCGATCTTTTTGTCAAACTGGCCCTGTACTGCCTGAATTACCAGCTCATTTTTAAGGCTTTTCTCCGTCTCGAAAAGGATATATACCAAAGGTCTGATTTGCTGATATTTCCCGCGTGATATGCCGAGTTTCTCGAACATTTCATAAGAACTGTACCATTTCGACCTATTCTTGGCTGTCTGATTAGCATTGGGATATGGTAGCTTCCCATCTTCGTTAAAGATCCTGTAAGCCCTCTTGGCCCATTCTTCATTCGACACTTTTGTCGTGTTATTATATTTCTTCCGCCGATTCCAGCGATTCCAGGCTTCTATTATCCACCCAGCAGGATTATTCAGCAGTTTCCAGACACTCTCAGCGTCTATTTGATATGGCAGGCCATTCTGCTCGCCCATAACAAGCGCAACAATATCCCCTTTCTTTATCACCTGAATAACCGTTGGCTGTGAAAGACCCATCACCCACTTGGTCTTTTCCATAGACAAAGGCTCAAAGCCCTGTCTGTCTGGACGTTTTTTCACTATCGTTCTAAATCTTAGGAGAAGATCTTTCCGGTTTAAAGCTCCTTTCCCAAAAATAGCCCATAAAAAACTGTACCTGTTTAATGATATAAAAAGTGCAGACGTCTGCACTAATCCTCAGTGTTTTGCCCTGAAGAAAAAAAACCTACCCACTCCCTAATGAGAGTAGATAGGCTTTTTTTCTCGTTCGCTTAAGGGGAACGAGTAACCTTATTCCATGGTCGGTCTTGGTTCGACCAACTATCAAAACTGGTGAGCCGCCTTGGACTCGAACCAAGCACACCCGCCTTAAAAGGGCGGTGCTCTACCGGATGAGCTAGCGGCCCTTTAACTCTTTATCTCTTCTTCTTTATCGGCCAGAAGAGTGTCTACTTTCTTGATATACTGGTCTATCAGTTTCTGCGTTCTCTCTTTCGTCAGGAACTTGTCATCTTCCGTCATCTTGTTCTCTTTCTCGAGTTTGACGGCTTCCTCATTCGCGTTGTGACGGGCGTTGCGGAGCGATATCTTCCCTTCTTCCGCGATCCTGTGGAGGACCTTGACCAGCTCATCGCGTCTCTCCTGCGTCAACTGCGGCATGGACAGCCGGATGACCTTACCATCGTTCGTGGGAGTTATCCCAACGTCGGAGGCAAGGATCGCCTTCTCGACCTCCGCCATGGACCCCTTATCCCACGGCTGTATCACTATGAGGCGCGGTTCCGGAGCGGATACGCTGGCCAGCTGTTTAAGCGGGGTTTTTGTGCCGTAATAATCCACCTTGACGCTTTCCACAAGAGCAGGATGCGCTCTCCCGGTCCTTATCGTTGAAAACTGCTTCCGGACGGATTCAAGCGCCGTTTGCATTCTGTCTTCGGTTTCTTTGACAATCCTGTCGACTTCCGTCTGAATCATAAAGACCTCTCTTTAATTGATTATCGTCCCTATTTTCCGGCCGTTGACGGCGCGCCTGATATTACCTCTTTTTTTGATATTGAAAACCACTACCGGAAGATTATTGTCCATACAGAGACTGATCGCCGTGGCATCCATGACCTTTAACTTTTTTTTCAGGACCTCCAGGTAACCAAGCCTGTCGAATTTTTTCGCCGTTCTATGCTTCACGGGGTCTTTTGTGTAAACGCCGTCGACCTTTGTGGCTTTCAGGATCATCTCGGCGCCGATCTCTATGGCCCTGAGCGCGGCTGCCGTGTCAGTGGTGAAATACGGGTTGCCTGTCCCGCAGACGAATATCACGACACGGCCTTTTTCCAGGTGCCTGATAGCCCTCCGGCGGATATACGGTTCGGCCAGCTCGCACATCTCAATGGCCGTGAGCACACGCGTATCCACGCCGGCTTTTTCCAGGGCATCCTGAAGAGCAAGCCCGTTCAGCATGGTCGCCAGCATGCCCATATAATCCGCAGTGGCGCGGTCCATCCCCTCGCTGGCGGCTGTCAGCCCGCGGAAGATATTCCCGCCGCCTATGACTATCGCTATCTCGACGCCATCGCCCTTGATCTCCTTTATCTGCCTGGATATCGAAACATTCACCTCAGGGTCGATCCCGAATCCGAGATCTCCCATAAGCGCTTCACCGCTTATTTTCAGGACAACCCTTCTGCGTTTTTTTCGTTTCCCGGCCATTGTTCCTCTAAAATTCCTCGCCGACTTCGAATCGGACGAACCTTTTCACCACGATATTCTCCCCGAGTTTCGCGATAAGCTGAGTGATGATGTCCTTTATCTTCAAATTGGGATCCTTTATAAACGGCTGTTCGAGGAGGCACGCCTCGGAATAATATTTCTCCAATTTGCCCTCGACAACCTTCTCCACCACGTCAGCGGGTTTACCGGTAACCTGGGTGCGGAAGATATCTTTTTCCCTCGCGACAGAATCAGCGGGCACATCCGCTCTGGAGACATATAACGGATTCGCCGCCGCTACCTGCATGCTAAGTTCCCGGGCTACTTTTTTAAACTCGCTGTTTTTGGCCACAAAATCCGTTTCGCAACTCACCTCGAGAAGAACGCCGATCCTGCCGCGCGTATGGATATAACTTTCGATGACACCTTCTCCCGCGATACGCGAGGCTTTTTTCGCAGCTTTGGCAATACCCTTTTTTCGCAGTATCTCAACCGCTTTTTCAATATCGCCGCCGGACTCTTTCAACGCATCCTTACATTCCATCATCCCGGCGGATGTCTTGAACCGTAATTTCTTGACCGCGTCCAGAATACTCATTTTCCTTCTCCCCTATTGATCGTTCTACCGTCCCGGATCCTTATTTTTTTCCTGTATCGTCAAGCTTTATGTCGCCTTCGATGACCTCTTCCTCTTCCTCTTCAATGTCGTCCGCCGGACTCTCGACTGCCGCGCTCTCCGGTTTCTCTTCGGCTATCTCTTCCTCTTTCGGTTCTTCGGCAGCTTTCGGTTCTTCGACAGCGGCCTCTTTTTTCTCTTCCCCTTTTTCCTCGGGGGCCTCTTCTTCCTTTTTAGGGCGCGGTTTTTCTTTCTTAACCCCGCCGCTCCCTTCTTTCACAGCGTCTGCCAGCGTGGAAACAATATACCTGATGGCCCTGATGGCGTCATCGTTGCCGGGGATCGGATAATCGATCAGGTCCGGGTCGCAGTTGGTATCCACGAGAGCGATAACAGGTATCCCTATCTTGTGCGCCTCCCTGATCGCTATGCTCTCGGCTTCGGCATCAACGGCCATAAGACAATCGGGAAGTCCCTTCATCTCCCGTATCCCTCCAAGATTCTTAAGCAGTTTCTGCTCTTCCCTGTCAATATGGGCTTTTTCTTTCTTGGGGAGAGACTCGTAAACCTCGCCTTCTTTCATCTCCTGCAGATGGTTAAGCCGCTCCACGCTTCTTCTGATAGTGGTGAAGTTGGTAAGACACCCGCCGAGCCACCGCTCATCCACATAAAACATCCCGCATCGCCCGGCTTCCTCCCTGATAATCTCTTTGGCCTGTTTCTTCGTCCCGGCAAACAGCACTGTCTTTCCGGAAGCAGCCAGACCGCTGAGGAATTCCGCCGCTTCAGCCAGCGCCTCCTCGGTCTTTTTCAAGTCGATGATATAAATACCGCTTTTTTTACCGAAAATGTATTTCTCCATTTTCGGGTTCCATTTGTTGGTCTGATGCCCGAAATGCACACCGTTTTCCAATAATTCCATTATGACTTTCGATCCTACCGCCATATCCTGCTCTTCTCCTCTCCGTGCCGGTCCACCCACGCTATATTCGCGCGATTATAAAACCCCTGCCGGGATCATCGCGCGCTGACAGGTTTACCCGCGTTAACGTTAAAAAAAACAACACATACACTGAACGATTATTATATAGAAAATATATATATTTTCAAGTGTTTTGTCCCAATTTGGCCAAGACTGGAACGGGGTTACCCTATTTATCCGAAAACTGCATCTGGTAAAGCTTTTCGTATAGAGGACTTCGTCCAAGCAGTTCCTCATGGGACCCGCTGTCAACGATCCTGCCTTTATCTATGACCACGATCTTATCAGCATGCTTGATCGTGCTTAATCTGTGAGCGATGATAATGACCGTCCGTCCTTTTATCAGATTGTTGATCGCCTCCTGGACCAGTTTTTCACTCTCGGTATCCAGCTGCGATGTCGCTTCATCAAGGATAAGGATGGGGGGATTCTTGTAAACAGCCCGGGCGATAGCTATCCGCTGTCTCTGCCCCCCCGAGATCCTAAGGCCTCTTTCTCCGATCACGGTATCATACCCTTCCGGGAAATCCTTGATAAAACGGTGCGCGTTAGCCGCTTTAGCCACGCGCACAAGCTGATCCTCATCGATGTCCCTGTGTCCATAACTGATATTCACCCTTACCGAATCATTAAAAAGGAGCGTCTCCTGGGTCACAAGCCCTATCTTCCCCCTGAGAGACCTGAGCGAAATATCCCGCAGATCTATCCCGTCGATATGGACAGACCCCTGAACCGGATCGTAAAACCTCGGGATAAGATTGACCAGGGTGCTTTTTCCTCCTCCGCTGGGGCCGACAAGCGCCACTATCTCGCCTTTATTGATCGTGAGATCGATGTCGCTGAGAACCTTTTCCTTATCGTACCTGAAGGAAACCCCTTCAAAGGTTATCCCCTTTTCAAAAGAGCTCAACCCGGCAGCATCTTCTTTTTCCTCGATACTGACAGGTTCATCCATCAGGCGGAATATACGTTCCGTGGCGGCAAGGGCCTGCTGGTTGATCCCGTATACATTGCTCAGCTTCTTGACCGGCTTCATCATGGAGAAAATAGCCGCGAGAAAAGCGGTAAAGACCCCGGCGGACAGTTCTCCGCTGATTATGCTCTTGCCGGCCATCCACAGTATCGCCGCGACACAAACCACGCCCATACATTCGGTCAGCGGGCTTACGATCTTCATCCTTTTGACGGATTTCATGTTCAGCTTATAAAACGCCTGGTTGTGTCCCCTGAAACGTTCCCACTCGTAATCTTCCATGCCGAACGACTTGACCAGCTTGGCGCCTGATATGGTCTCAAGAAGCATATTGTTGATGTCGCCGATCTTCTCCTGGGAACTCCGGCTGATCTTCCGCAGCTTTTTGCCTATCTTTACAACGGGATAAAGGACAAGCGGGAACAGAATGAGGCTGACCACTATAAGGTTCCACGGGATCCCGAAATATACCTTGACCATGACAAGCAGGCCCGCGTAAAATATCAGCTGTATCGGCTGATAAAACGTATCCGCCAGGCCGCTGCCTATGGCATCCCGGATCACAGCGGCATCGTAAGTAATGCGCGACATGAGTTTCCCTGTAGGATTGCGGTCGTAAAAATCCATGGAAAAATCCTGCAGTTTTCTGTAGATCATATTCTTTACGTCCCGGATAACTTTCTGGCTTACGTTGCTCATCAAATACGTCTGCAAAAACTCAAAAAGCCCCTTGAGCAGGAAGAGCAGGACCACCATAATGGTCAGGACATTAAGAAGCCTCAACGGCGGAAGCTCATTGATCCTCCGCACAACCTCCGTCAGTATCAGAGGCGAATTTACCCCCGCGGGGATCACCACCTGTTTACCCGTTATGACCTTGTCAACCAGCGGGATGATCAACCCCAGGGGGGATGCGCTGAAAAGCGTCGATAGGATCATGCACAGCACTGCCATGGCAAAAATACCACCATGGGGCAGTATAAGTTTTATGAATCTGGCGTAATTTTTCATTTTTTCGGAACTCGCGGCTGTCCGGTTATCCCTCTATAGCCGGTAAATTTTAGCACAGATACCCGTGCTTGTCGAGAACTTCGGCCCTAGGGCAAGGGGGTTCAGGGTACAGTTTCTTCTCTGACCCCTGAACCCTGAATACTCTTGCCCTTAATATGCAATAGTGATATAATTTTCCGGTGAAGCCGGTGCAATGATCCGGCAAGGCATGGAATGACTATGAGTAAATTTCGTATAGCCGTTGTAGGAGGCGGGCATCTCGGCTCCCTCCATACTAAGATATATTCCTCAATAGAAAGAAGATCCAATATCTCTCTGTCCGGTATCTGCGATATAAAAGCGGACGTAGCAAAAGAAACAGCAAAAAAATATAACACAAACTATTTCACCGATTACCACGACCTCCTCGATAAGGCCGATGCGGTCAGCATAGCCGTCCCCACCAGTCTGCATTATGAGGTCGCAAAGGACTTTCTGAAAGCGGGAGTCCACGTCCTGATCGAAAAGCCGATCACAAGGACCCTCGAAGAGGCCGACGAGCTGATCAAACTGGCTGAAGACAAAGACCTCATAATCCAGGTGGGGCATATCGAAAGGTTCAATTCAGCCGTCCTGGCGGTAGAACCTCTGATGCGCGGGCCGAAATTCATTGAATGTCAGAGGCTGGGGTCTATCAAGAAGAAAAACCGCATCAAAGACGTGGGCGTCGTGCTTGACCTTATGATCCACGATATCGATATCATCCTCGGCCTGGTGAATTCCACGGTAAGAAATATCGAGGCTGTCGGCATAAGCAGTGTTTCCGACCACGAGGACCTCGCCAACGTCCGTCTGAGTTTCCAGAACGACGTAATAGCGGATATCACGGCCAGCCGGGTGACCCAAAAGGAAGAACGCAAGATCCGTATCTTCCAGGAACAATCTTACATACTTCTGGACTACCTGCATCAGGAGGCTTTTCTGTTTCAGGGGGCTGATAAAACCCTTAACAAGACAAAGATCAGGATCAAGAAAAAGGAGCCCCTGAAAATCGAGCTTAAATCTTTTATCGACTGTGTCCTCAACAGGAAAAAACCTGTTGTCTCGGGGCAGGAAGGCAGGCAGGCCCTTCAGGTAGCTCTGGCCATACTGGAAAAGATCAACAGCAACAAGTCATATTTATGATGAACAGGAATATCCTCATCATAACCGGTGAACCCTCCGGGGACATGCGCGCCGGGGAACTGCTGAAAGAACTCAAAAAACTGCTTCCGGAGGCATCCTTCTGGGGCATCGGAGGCGACTGCATGGCCGGGCAGGGCGCGGAACTCATCGAACACGTCCGGAAACTATCCATAGTCGGCGTGTGGGAAGCCGTTAAAGATCTCTCCAGGATCCGCAGGCAATATAAAAATACGGCCGAAAATATACGGAAAAGAAGGCCCGGCCTGGCTATCCTGGTCGATTACCCCGGTTTTAATCTCAGTGTAGCCAGATTTCTGCGCCGGGAGAATATACCGGTCGTCTATTACATACTCCCCCAGGTCTGGGCGTGGGGGCGCTGGAGAATAAGATCACTGAAGAGCTACACGGACAGGATCCTTGTGCTCTTCAGGTTCGAAAAAGAGTTCCTGGAACAGGCCGGGGTAGATTGCGAGTTCGTGGGGCATCCTTTACTGGATACGGCTCCCTTACCGGCAAGACGTGAGCCCCGTGAACCGTTCACTATCGCCCTTCTTCCCGGTTCGCGGAAAAGCGAAATACTGAACATGTTACCCGTCCTGCTGGATACCGCGGAAAAGATACATGAACGGCAAAAAGACGTTCATTTCATCGTCGCGGAAAATTCCAATATCGACAAAGCCCTGTACGATCCGGCCCTGGCAGGCCACAGCGGCCTTTCCGTCTCCCGTGTCACGGATAACACATTCGCCGCTCTGGACCGCTGTGATCTCGCCGTTGTTACTTCCGGCACAGCCACGCTGGAGACGGCGATCATGGGAAAACCGATGGTCATCACATACCGCGCAGCCATCCTGACATACGTCCTTTTCCGCATCTTCGCAAAGACCCCTTTTCTGGGGCTTACCAACATCATAGCCGGGAAAGAGGTCGCTCCTGAGCTGCTTCAGGGAAATGCCACGCCGGAAAAACTGTCCCGAAAGATCCTGGAGATCATGAACGACGGGCCCCGCATGCAGCGAATGAGGGACGAATTAAAAGAGGTCGCGCATGCTCTGGGGGAAAAAGGCGCCAGCCGAAGAGCCGCCGAAGCAATAACCCGCTTCATATCCGAAAAACCCAAAATCTAAAAGAAGGCTGTAAATATCCTGGTTCAGCTGAGAAAAGATGCTTACGCCCGGTCAGGCTTATTCCTACCAGGAACGGGTATCCGTTTTTCTATAACAATACTTTGGATAATAGCTAAGACTAAGAAATATTCATTTGAATCGTCGCATCGAGTGGCTGTTTTGAAGCGTTCTGTACAGGGATAGGCTGCCCGAGCGGGCATGGTTCCCGAAGGCCAATCGCCGGTTGAATTACATTTTTGGACTAAACTTTTACTTTTATTTTGGCAGGCAACCTTCGATGTAAAATGGGGCTAAAGTGATTTGTATACGGGAATTGCCAGTATAAGTGCTAAAGAACTTTTACGACGATATCATTCGCATCGGCGATCTTTATCAGCTTTTCCTTATCGATAAGGAACATTTTGCCGCTTTCGATCGCGAGGGCGCTGAACCTGCCGGCGGAAAGGCCAGTCATGGTATCCGGGCCTACGGTGGGGACATCCCACCTCAAGTCCTGGTTGGGGCGGCTTACCTTTACCATCACGCACCCTTGCCCGGCTATGTCCCCGGCTCTGGCGATCGTGGCATCGGTCCCTTCCATGGCTTCAACAGCGACAACTGTCTTGTCCTTGACGACCACTGTCTGGCCGATATCCATCCCTGCCAGCTTCCTGGCGATATCATACCCGAACCGGATATCCTCCTCCACGCGTTTATCAGGGGTTCCCCGGCTTAAAATACCCTTATCAGGCAAAAGGTGGGAAAGATACTGCATCCCGTCTATAACTTCAACCCCGAAGCGGCCGAGATGCCGGGTGACCTCTTCAAGGATGGAATAGTCCTCTTTGTTCCGCAGGCTTTTCAGTGAGGCTCTGGCTTCCTTATCATAAGTTCCGTCGTCATATATGACATTTTTACGCACCTTGCCTACCAGCGCCATGCGGCGGATCCTTTCCTTGATCAACAAAAACGCGAACTTCCTGTACTGGCCGATCTTCAGCCAGTACACCTTGTCGGCCTCTTCCTCAAGCTGCGACGAAGCCATGCCCTGGAGGGCGAATACCACTACGGTGTCGCCCGACTTCCTGGCTGACCTGACAAACTCCATGGGAAGAGTCCCTTCCCCCGCGATCAACCCTACTTTTTTCATAGTTATATACCTTTATGGCTGGTGCCTGAGGGTCATCCTTCCTTATCGACAAGACTGAACATCAGGTCCGCCTCGCAGACGCATTTACCGTCCACGCTTGCCTCCCCGTGTGTCTGAACGATATTCCTGCGGACAAGCTTGTCAACGGTTACGTGAAGAAGAATCTGGTCTCCGGGAGTCACGGGCCTGCGGAATTTCGCGTTATTGATCGTCATGAAAAAGGCCAGTTTGTCCCTGTTTTCTTCGTTAAGCAGGGCAAGAATACCGCCGGTCTGCGCGAGCGCTTCGATCATGAGGACGCCCGGCATGATCGGCTCGCCGGGAAAATGCCCCTGGAAAAACAACTCATTCATCGTCACGTTCTTGATCGCGTTTATCCACTTCCCCTGCTCGTAATCAATGACCCTGTCCACCAGAAGAAACGGATATCGGTGGGGCAAAAGCTCCATGACCTTCTTAATGTCCAATGTCTTCTTACTCATCAGTACCCCTTCGGCTTTTGTTATTCTTTAACATATTTCTCGTGTATCTTCCTGATCATCTCCGCGTTAAGCCTGTGTCCCGACTTTTCAGCCCTGACCCTGCCGATGACCGGACGCCCGAGCATGTAAAAATCCCCTATCAGATCAAGTATCTTATGCCGCACGGGTTCGTTCGGAAACCGCAGGGTTGTCCCGACCGGGCCGTCATCATCAAGAACCAGAGTATTCTCAAGAGTGGCGCCCTGTCCCAGACCCGCCTGCAAAAGCGCTTCCGCTTCGGTTTTGAGGCAAAACGTCCTCGCAGGGGCTATTTCTTTCTCAAACAGGTCCTGATCCGGCGTTATTTCAAAATCCTCACGGCCTATTGAAGCGCAATCGTATTCGATAAGATAAGAAAGACTGAAAGCGTCATCGGGGGATACGGTAAGCGAACAGCCGTTCTCCTCAACACGTTCCGTTTCCATTATCTTTATGACCCGGCGTGGAAACGGCTGCGGAATCGATCCGGTGTCTTTCAGCGGTCTGAAAAAACCAATGGAGCTTCCGTCCAATGCCGGAAGCTCCGCTCCATCCACCTCAACCAGGATATTGTCGATCTCAAGCGCCCACAGGGCGGCAAGAAAATGTTCGATCGTCTGGATCTCCCGGACCCCGGTGCCTATCGTGCTCCTTCTCGCGTGAGCCTTTGAGAACACGGCATCATCCAGACGCAAAACAGGACTGTCCGTAAGATCCGTCCTTTTAAAGACTATACCGGTGCCGGGTTCAGCGGGCTTACAGGCGACATTGACCGTCTGTCCTGTCTGGAGAGCTTTGCCGGAAAAACGGACCTCTCCCCTGATAGTCCTCTGACGGCGCTGCCCCCCTTCATCACTCATTGAGCCGCTTAACGACTTCATCCGTAAGATCGAACTTTTCGTCCGCGTACATGATATTCCGCGAATCAAGGACATAATCGTACTGACCTTTTTTACCCAGATCTTCGACCACTTTCTGGATATCATCGATCACTCCACGGAACATATCGTTCTTCTTGTTGAGCAGCTCCTGCCTGGTCACCTTGTCAAATTCCTGGAGCTCCGCCAGTTTGACATCTATCTCACCCTGCTTCTTGTCCCTGGTGTCTCCTTTGAGGAGTTCCGCTTCATCTCTTAATTTCGTGATCACCCCGACCATGTCGGTGCGTTTCCCCTGTCTATCCTCGGTCAGGCTGGTAAGCTCAGCCTCCAGGCTCTTTGTCTTCTCGTACTCGTAAAACGCCCTTCTGAGGTCCACATACCCCATCTTGCCGCCTTTAGAATAGCCTGAAGGCGCCAGAAGGCCCACCACGACAAAAACCGTTGCCAGGACCATGAACAATTTCCCGCTTGAACGCAACATTTCCCTTCTCCTTTCTTTTTTCCATCTTCCACCCCCGGGGTGGAAGCCGGTTCCACCCCGGGGGTGGAACCGGGATTAAAATCCGTGACTTACGCTGAAATAAAACTGTCCTTCTTTTTTATCATCATAGTTATCGCTGAGAGGATACCCGTAATCCAGCTTTACCGGGCCGATAGGGGTCTTCACACGCACCCCCACTCCGGCGCCCATCTTATATCCGGTGCCGCTGAACAAATCCCTGGATTTTTCCATTACGTTCCCCGCGTCGCAGAAAACCGCCCCTTTTATCAGTTTCTTGAATATGGGAAAAACGACCTCCGCGTTGCCTATGACCGTCGCTTCCCCGCCAAGCGCGGTGTTGGTGCCCCGGTCTCTCGGGCCGACGCTCCTCTGCCCGTATCCCCGTATTGTCGTCGCGCCGCCGGCGAAAAACCGTTCGTAAATGGGGACTTCTTTGGAATCCCCGTAACTTTCGACAAGGCCGCTGCGTCCCTTCAGTTCCAGAACGATATTCTCAAGAATGCTGTAATAAAAACTGGCATGCAGATACCCTTTGACAAAATCCTTGTCCCCGCCTATAAAGCCGCCGGCGTTCTCCAGCGAAACACCGGAAATCCATCCCTTTGTGGGTGAATATACGTTGTCCCTCGTATCATGTTTCAGGCTCCAGGTAAGGCGGCTTATCATGTTCTTCCCCTCTTCCTTTCTGAGAGCGGTCGTGGCATTGTCCGGGATATCGGAGATCTTGACCTCCTCGAGGTTATAAACAATACCGGTGCTCAGCTGGTCCGTTAATTCCTTGCCTAACCTGAGAGACCCGCCAGTGCGCCTTTCATCGTAACCATACCCGGAATCACTGTACCTGTCATGCTCCTCCCGGTAAAAATCAAAACCGAACAGGAACGGATAATCGAATATCCACGGATCGGTCCAGCTCAGGAGATAATTCGTCCTCGCGCTTCCCACCTCGGCCCTTATTGTAAGGCTCTGTCCGCTGCCGGTAAAAGTGGGGAAATTCATGATATCGAAATTGCCCTGCCTTATCTGGACAAACCCTATAAAAGCGTCCACGGAACTGTAGCCGCCCCCGAAGGATAACTCCCCTGTCTTGGTCTCCTTCACGGTAATATCCAGGTCCTTGACGTCCTTCCTATCACCCGGGACCGTCTCGAAATAAACGTCCTCAAAAAAGCCCAGGTTGTAGATCCGTTCCTTGCTGCGTTTAAGTTTCTTTCCATCGTATTTTTCCCCCGGATATACCCTGAGTTCTCTCCGTATGACCTTATCCTTGGTCCTGGTATTCCCTATTATGTTGATCTTGCCGACGCTAATCTCATCATGGGCCTTAAGGACATATATAAGATCCATCCTGTCCGTATCGGGATTATACTTGTGGCGCAGGTCTATCTCCGCGTCCATATATCCTCTGTCATAGTAGAACGCGCGGATACTGTCCATATCTTCCTTGATCTTCTCATAATCGAACGGATCTCCGGAGCTTATCTTTATTTCCCCGCGTACCTCTTTCTCCGGGAACGCCAGCTCCCCTTCGACTTTGATATCTCCTACCAGGTATTCTTTGCCTTCATCCACCACAATAGTCAGATACAAATCTTCACCGTCAGGCGCATAATCCATTCTGCTTGTAAGGCGGGCGTCAAGGAACCCTTTACTCCGGTAAACGGCCCTGATCCTGTCAAGATCCGCCTGGAATTTCTCTTCGTCAAAGGCCCCCTTTTGGATGAACCACCATGCTGTTTTAGTCGCCATGTATTTTTTGATCTCATTGTCCGGAATGTTCTCATTCCCTTCGACCTCTATGGTCTTGATCCTCAGCGGGTATCCCTCGTCTATCAGGAACACAACAGTAGCCCCGCCTGTCTGCGGGTCGATATCAATCCTGTAATCGATCTCGATACGGCTGTATCCCTCTTCAACGTAATAGGTCCTAAGCTCTCCGACGTCCTGCGAAAGAAGATGGAAGTCCAGCAGATCCCCTTCCTTAACGGATATCTTTTTGGCCAGACGGCCTTTTTTAATCCGCACATTGCCCTGGAATTCGATCTTCTCTACGGTTGGTTTTTCGGTCACGGCAAAGATCACGATTATGCCTTCGGGGCGTTCTTCCGTTTCGACGAATACGTCCCCGAAATATCCCGTGGCATAAAGGCGTTTTAATTCCTTGTTAAGCGCGCTTTCCTCAAATAGGTCGCCCGCCTTCAGCTTCAACTTATTCAAAATAGTGGACGTGCTGACGGCCTTATTGCCTTTTACGCGGATGTCAATTATACGTTTGTCGCCTGAATATCCCTCCTGCGCCTGAGCGGGGGCACATGAACCTGCGGCAAACAGCATCAGAACAAAAACGGACAAAAATATTCTTCTTCTCATCAAAAACCTTCTTCCTCTTCTATTCTGGATAAATTGCTGAACTTTGTATATTCCGACAGAAAAGCCAGTTTTATCGTCCCTACAGGCCCGTGTCTCTGCTTCGCCACTATGACTTCCGTCATGCCCCTGTTCTCTTCGGTGGGGTTATAATAGTCCTCCCGGAGGAGCAGTATGACCAGATCCGCGTCCTGCTCGATTGCTCCTGACTCCCTGAGGTCGGAAAGTTGCGGACGGTGATCGGCCCTCTGTTCCACCGCCCTGGAAAGCTGGCTTACGGCTATGATGGGGATATTCAATTCGCGCGCCAGGGCTTTCATTGAACGGGATATTTCCGATATTTCCTGCTGCCTGTTCTCGATCCTGGCCGCTCCTCTCATCAGCTGCAGGTAATCTACGACCAAAAACTGAATATCATGCCTGGATTTTAATCTCCTGGCCTTGGCCCTCAGTTCAAGAGCCGATATGGCCGGTGTATCATCGATGAAGATAGGCGCTTCCGAAAGTTCCCCGGCCGCTGTTACGAGTTTCGGCCAGTCTGTCTGCGAAAAAAATCCCGTTCTCACTTTATGGGCGTTGACACCCGCCGTGGAACAGAGCATCCTCTGGGCGAGCTGGTCTTTCGACATCTCAAGGCTGAAATACGCGCAGGGGATCTTTTTCAGAACACCGACATGTTCCAGTATGGAGATCGCGAGGGCGCTTTTCCCCATGGAGGGACGCCCCGCAAGTACGATAAGATCCGACTTCTGGAGCCCGGCGGTCATTACGTCCAGATCATGGAACCCTGTCGGGATACCGGTGATATTTTCTTTTCTCTGGTACAGACGGTCGATCGTCTCGATGCTTTCCTTGACGATATCCCTCATTTCGGAAATATGTGCCGCGCGTTTCTGACTGGAAGTGATGTCGAATATCAGCTTCTCGGCCCTGTCGAGCAGCTCAGCCACTTCACTGGAGGCTTCGAAACTCTCCGATACGATCTGTGTGGCGGTATCGATCAGACAGCGCAAAAGGTGTTTCTCCCTGACTATCTTCGCGTAATGGTCTATGTTAGCGGCTGTAGGAATGCTGTTGGCGAGTTCCGTAATATAGGCCGGGCCCCCTACCTTGTCCAGGATCTTTCTCTTTTTCAGTTCTTCGATAAGAGTGACAATATCAACGGCTTCATTGTCGTCATAAAGCCTGACAATAGCCTGGAATATTTTTTTGTTAGCATTCGGGTAAAACGCGGATTCGTCCAGCTGTTCTATGGCCCTGGCAATAGCTTCCCTGTCAAGAAGCATCGACCCCAGAACCGCAATCTCTGCTTCAATATTCTGCGGGGGCACCTTTTCGATAAGAGTCTTTGGAATCATTTTTCCAAATTCGGGGGAGGAACTGTCACTTTTTAACGACCCATATCCTGGCCTGAGTTTTGACCTCGGGGTGTAGACGGATCTCAACGTTATAAACGCCGAGGGCTTTTATCGGTTCTTCGAGGATAATCTTCTTCTTGTCAATCTCGACGCCTTCAGCGCACAGGCTCTCAGCGATCATCTCTGATGTAACAGAACCGAAAAGTCTGTCCTCTTCTCCAACCTCCATTGAAATAGTACAGGATGTCGCCTTTATTTTTTCCGCGAGTTGTTCATGCTCCTGTTTCAGCTTTTTCGCTTTGCGCTCTTCCCCGCGTCTTCTTTTCTCCAGCATACGCAGGGCCCCTTCGGTAGATTGCACGGCGATCTTCTTCGGGATCAGGTAGTTCCTGGCATACCCGTCTTTCACTTCAAGCTCATCCCCGGTACTGCCCAGTTTTTCGACGTCTTTTACCAGGATTATTTTCACGCCGCCCTCCTCGGCCTTCTGCGCGGAAGCCCTTCTTTCAGCTTTACAAAGGGCAGGAGAGCGGCCAGACGCGCTCTCTTGATAGCATTGGCGACCATACGCTGGTGTTTAGCGCAGTTTCCCGTGATCCGGGAAGTAATGATCCTGCCTCTGTCGGATACGAACCTGTTCAGGAAATTGATGTCCTTATAATCCACTGATTTGGTATTGTCCTTGCACAGCCGGCAGGGTCTCTTCTTAAAAACCTTTCGACCCTTCCTTACAACTTTCTTTTTCATCATAATACCCGCCACTCACCTGTTTGATTTAAAACGGGGTATCGGCCCCGCCAATTTCCTGGTCCACATTTATAGATTCAACGCTCTCCCGGCCCTTATCAAGATCCGCGCCGCCTTCTGAGGCCTGAGTTCTTGCCCCCGGCCCCTGGGATCTATCTCCCCGCGAGCCCACGAACTGAACGTTTGTGGCCACAACATCCAAAGCGCTTCTTTTTTGTCCGTCCTGACCCTCCCAGGCGCGCGATTTCAGACGGCCTTCCACTAAAACGGATCTGCCTTTGGTAAGATATTCACCGCAGACTTCCGCCATCTTCCCCCAGACAACCACCCGAATGAACGAAACGTCCTCTTTTTTTTCCCCGGCGTTGTCTTTATAAACCCGATTAACGGCAACCGTAAAATTGGCGACCGCTGTCCCGCTGGGAACATAACGCAACTCAGGGTCCCTTGTCAGGTTCCCCAACAAAAATACCTTATTTAAGCTGCCGGCCATGTGTCCTCCTATGAGCTGTTCGTTTAAGCTATTCGTTCCTGTCGATCAACGTCCGCAGTATATTCGTGTTTATCCGGAACTGCCGCATCATGCCTATAACGGCTTCCGGTGCGGCGGTGAAGGTAACCTCATAATAGACGCCTTCATTCTTTTTCTTGATAGGATAGGCAAGCGCCTTTTTCCCCATCATGTTTTCTTTCACGATATTGCCGGAATTCTCGCTGATAACAGAACCTATGCTGCCAGTTACCTCGTCTATCGCACCCTGTTTCTCGGGGGTAATGATAAACAATCCTGAATATGATCTTGACTTTTCCATAGTTTACGCCTTACACCAAATTTTAATTGTTAGATAATAACACACATCACTGCCACAATCAAGCTCTTTTGCTGGTCGCACACCCGGTGTCATTTATTATATCGGTTCATGGCTTCTTTTATCCCCGCCGTGAGCCACGTTTCGATACATCCCACCGCTTTTCCCAGCGCTTCATTCAAAACGCCTCTTTCCCCGCGAAGGAACGGCGATAAAACATACGCGGACATATCCATCAGGTGCCTGTCTTCCTCAAAACCGCCGGGTCCAGCCGGCCCCACTCCTACCCTTAACCTGAAAAAGTCCGGGCCCATCTTTTCTATTGTGGACTGCAGGCCGTTATGCCCTCCGGAGGATCCTTTTTGCCGCAATCTTATGCGGCCGAGTGCCAGATTAAAGTCATCGCTGATCACCAGCAGGTCCTTTTTGCTCCGCTTCTTACCCCGGAGGCCTTCTCCCTGCCCGAAAGAACAGACCGCTTTTACAGCCTCACCGGAAAGATTCATGTATGTCAAAGGCTCAAACAGCACGACCTCCTGCTGCAAAATGCGGCCGATGCCGTATATGCCGCTGAAACCCCTTTTTTTGATAGCTATCCGGTATTTCTTCGCCAGGGCCCCCAGCGCCAGAAATCCGGCATTATGCCGCGTGTTCCTGTACTTTAATCCCGGATTTCCCAACCCCACTATGATCTTCATTGTCCCGTATCATTCACCCTCGGGAGGAGCTTCCCCCTCTTCCTCCTCTTTCTTGCCTTTCTTTATTACCTCCGGGTCCGTCATCTCTTCGACCGGAACCTCCTCTTCTACCTCTTCTTCCACATGAGGCGGACTTACCGACAATATAACCTGCTCGGGGTCGCCGACAACCTCCACATCTTTCGGAAGGTCTATCTCCTTGACATGAACGGCGTCACCGATACGAAGCTCTTCAACGTGAACCTCTATATGCTCCGGTATCTCCGTGGGCAGACACTCGACTTCGAGTTCCCAGACAGTCTGGGTCAGCACGCCGCTGTCTTCTACGACTCCCACGGCCTCACCCTTTACCGTCACAGGCACCTTGACCTTTAACTTCTCTTTCAGCGAGATCTCATGAAAATCGACGTGCAGAAAACTGTCATCAACGGGGTCTAACTGCACCTCCGTAACGATAACGTTCTTTTTGGCACGGCCTCGCTTCGCCTCTTTCTCCGGCTGTCCGCTCCCGGAAATATCCAGGGAAATAATAGCGTTTACCCCGGCTTCGGTATGCAGCGCGCCCCACAAAACCTTGCTGTCGATCTGGATGTTGATGCCTTTTTTCCCCTGTTTATACACTACAGCCGGAATATACCCCTTTTTTCTCAGCTGACCGCATCCGCCTTTTCCGACATCTTCCCTCAGTGCCGCTTTAAGCTCCACATTTTCCATTTATCCACCCTCTCGTTAGTCGTTAGCCTTTCACCATATTCCACTCCGGGAGTGGCCACTCCGGGAGTGGCTACTCCCGGAGTGGAGGCAACTCGGTTACTTATTCAAACAGTGCGCTGATAGACTCCTCATTATGTATACGACGTATGGCTTCACCCAGCAGAGAGGCCACTGATAACTGCGTGATATTTTTCAGCTGGTTTTTTTTGTCCATGGGTATCGTATCAGTCACTACGAGCTCTTTTATGTTCGAGCTCTTTATCCGCTCTATCGCGGGGCCGCATAATACCGGGTGTGTAATAGCAGCATAGATATCCCCGGCCCCGCTGTTCTTCAGCGCCCCTACAGCTTCAACCAGGCTCCCGGCGCTAGCCACTATATCGTCCACGATAATAACGTTTTTTCCCTTCACATCTCCCATAACATGCATGACCTCGGCCTCACGATCGCTGATGCGCCGTTTATCCACAACGCCCAGGCCCGCGTTAAACCTTTTGGAATATGCCCGCGCTGTTTTGATGCCGCCGACATCCGGGGAAACGATCACGATGTTCTCCATTTCCTTCTGCCTGAAATACTCCTCGAATATGCTGACAGCGTAAAGATGGTCCAGAGAAATATCGAAAAACCCCTGCAGCTGTCCGGCGTGCAGATCGATGGTGATTATCCTGTTCGCCCCCGCGCGGGTCAACAGATTAGCGACAAGTTTAGCCGTAATCGGCACGCGCGGCTGATCCTTCCTGTCCTGCCGGGCATAACCGAAATAAGGCAGCACTGCCGTGATCCTCTGTGCCGACGCCCTTTTTATCGCATCGATCATGATCAATAATTCCATAAGGTTCTCATTGGCAGGATAACCGGTAGCTTGCACCACAAAAACATCTTTTCCTCTTACGTTCTGGTTGATCTTAACGCGCGTTTCTCCATCCAGGAAACGAGACACTTCGATTTTGCCCAGAGAGACGCCCAGGCTGTCGCATATGCTCAGAGCCAGCCGGGGATTAGCATTTCCCGTAAAAAGCGTCAATTTGTCCATATCATCCCCTTTTTTAGGCGTTAGTGAACAGCCTCAGTCACATCACACCATAACACACCTGGTGTGTGATGGTAGCCGTTAAAGGCTAACGGCTGGACAACGGCTTCGCGGGAATACCGGCTACCGTTTCCCCTGCGGGAATATCTTTATTTTTTGTGACCACACTGCCCGCACCGACCGTTGCTCCCTTTCCGACCCTTACAGGCGCTATCAGCACCGCTCCTACACCGACAAAAGCGTTATCCTCTATGACCGTGCGGTGCTTATTTTTGCCGTCATAATTAGCGGTGATCGTACCGGCGCCTATATTCACGTTCTTGCCGACCACTGTATCGCCGAGATACGTATGGTGTTTTATCTTTGTCCCTCCGCCGATCCGCGTCCGGCATATCTCGACAAAATTACCTATCTCTACCCCTTCGGACACGCTGGTGCCCGGCCGGAGCCGCGCAAAAGGTCCGATCCTGCACCCGCCGGCTACCGTGACATCCGATTCAATGACCGTATCGGGAAAGATAACCGTATCCCTGCCGATCACCGCTGTTTCGTCTATGTAAGTGGTATCCGGATCGATTATCGTAACGCCGGATCCCATCAACCTCTCTGCTGTCCTTCTGTTCACTATCCTGTTCGCGATCGCGAGGTCCCTTCTGGAGTTTATACCGATCGTTTCGTCTGGATCACAGTTTTCCGAAACTATTTTTCTCCCGTTCCGCGCGAGGATATCGACGATATCCGTAAGGTAAAACTCCTTCTTCTTCTCATTGATCTTAATATCCTTTATGAACTTCCTGATATCGCCTTCACTAAAACAATAAATCCCCGCGTTTATCTCCGTTATTTTCCTTTCCCCGGCGGAAAGGTCTTTTTCTTCAACGATCTTCAGAACGTTGCCATTCTTACCCCTTACGATCCTCCCGTAAAAAAGCGGCTCAGGCACCCGGCACGTCAGAAGCGTACAGGACGCTTTTTCGCTCAAATGTGTCCGGACAAGTTTTCGGTAGGTCTCATCCGTTATCAACGGCGTATCCCCGCAGGCCACCAGAATACTGCCTTTGCCGTCTTCCATGCCATCCACGGCATACTTCAGGGCATCACCGCTTCCAAGGAGCTCCGGCTGCCTGACAAAACGTACACTGTCCTTGAAAAAATATTCGACAATATCCGCCTTAAAGCCTATGACCGCCGTTATATCGGTTATCCCGGCTCCTTTGATCCCGGAAACGATCCTGCCGAGGATGGTCCGAGACCCGACCCGGTGCAGCACCTTTGGGGTCTCTGTTTTCATCCTCGTCCCCAACCCGGCCGCCAGTACAACCGCCCTGATATTTTTCATCGTTATTTTCTAATGGCTGGCGAGCAAGGACTCGAACCTTGACAAGCAGCTCCAAAAGCTGCTGTGCTACCATTACACCACCCGCCACTTGCCGTTTTGTGGGGCATGGACTTACTGCGCCTGAAACTATAATTCGATGTCTTTCGCGTCTTCTACTTCAACGGTCTCTATTTTTCGGTCCTGCCCGGGTTCGCTTCCTCCGTCTGAAGCCCGGTCTTCTCCCAGGCTAAGAACTTCGCTGTGACGGAGCCTATCCCGCTCCCCCGCGGCTCTTTCCTGTCCTGCCTGTGCGATATCCTTACTGTATGCCTCAATTATCCGTTCCTGTATATATACCCTGCATTCCTGTGTTATCGGATGCGCAATATCCATATGATTGCCGTGTCTTTCATTGCCTTGATCATCAGAGACGTGCTGCTGGCTGAGCTGTGAACCGCACTGGTTGCAGAACCTGCTTCCAACGACATTCTTGAAACAGCACTTGGGGCAGGGATCCATGGCTTTCCTGGACGGCATCGCCACAAAAGGCCCGTTGTTCCCCTGTATGACTTTAACGTTTCTAACGACAAACCAGTCATCAAACGTCATAGTGGCAAACGCTTTAAGCTTGCCATCTTTACTTTCCGTAGGGAAGATCCTGACTTCCGTAATCTTCATGCCATCTCCTTTCTCCTGTTCTACTTATATGTCCGTGCGACATATACCCGCCAGTCTTTCTCGGCTGAAAAAAACTGCCGGATCCTCTCCCCCGCTTCCATAACTCTGTCCAGCTCGAAAATCCCAAAAACAGTAGGCCCGCTTCCGGACAAAAGCGTCCCTTTTGCCCCTGCTTTCCGCAATTCGAAAAATACTTTTTCGAGGACCGGAAAATCTCGTAATACTATTGTTTGTAAATCGTTGCGAAGATTTTCAGCCAGACCGTTAATATCGTTTTCGCTTAAAAAAGCGCTGAACATTTTATCAACCCCCGTATTTTTTGTCAAGTCAAAAGCGGATACCCTGTCATACACCTTTTTTGTCGATACTTCAAAAGGAGGGCTTATAAGAACGTGCCCGATATCCATGGGGGTTTCCACTTTCTGTATAATATCCCCCCGTCCGCTTCCATATCCAAAACTGCAATCGTTGAGAAAAAAGGGTACATCCGCGCCCAGGGCCCGGGCCATGCTCAGGAGTGCGCCGTCATCAAGGGGTTCTCCGGCTATCCTGTTAAGCCCTTTTAAAAGAGCCGCCGCATCGCTGGAGCCTCCTCCCAATCCGGCGCTGACAGGGATATTTTTCTCCAGGGATATCCGGAAATGAAGATCCTTTCCGTGCCTCTCGTTGAACGCCTTAACAGTCTGCCCCATCAGGCTGTTCTCATCAACAGGCACGCGCGGATCAGTGCAGGTTATAGCTGTCTTTTCCTTAGCGGGCTCTATGGCTATACGGTCAAATATGGAGATCCGTTCGAATAGAGTCTCGATCTCATGATACCCGTCATCCATCCGCCGGATGACCCTGAGATAAAGATTTATCTTGGCGGGTGCGGCAAAAACCATGATGCTTCTGTTTTTTGAGGCCGGTTACCGGCCCTTTTTCTTTCTTGCTAAAAGGACCTCTGCTTCCCGGACTATATCATCTTTCGTCAAACCAAAATGTTTAAACAGCTCCTCGGGTTTGCCGCTTACCCCGAACTCATCCCGTATGCCCATCATCTTCATCGGAACGGGAGACATTTCCACAATAACCTCAGCTACAGCGCTTCCCATGCCTCCGTAAACAGCATGTTCCTCCACTGTAAGTATCGCGCCTGTCTCTTCGGCCGCTTTTATTATGGCCTCTTTATCGATCGGCTTCGGAGTATGAAGATCCATAACACGCGCCTGTATGTTCCTGTCCCTGAGCTGATGTGCCGCTTCCAGCGCTTCGCAGACCAGATGTCCGCAAGCGATAATAGTGATATCATCCCCTTCAGCCATAATGCCTGCCCTGCCGATCTTAAACTCCGGTTTATCCTTCAAAACGGGCACTTTCATTCTTCCCAGCCTCAAATATACCGGCCCGGGTATTTTGACCGCCTGTTCCGTGGCTGAATACGCTTCCTCGGAATCCGCAGGCACGACCACTGTCATGTTAGGGAGTATCCTCATCAAGGCTATCTCTTCCAGAGCCTGATGAGTAGCGCCATCCTCCCCCACGGAGATGCCTCCATGGCTTCCCACTATATTTACATTGAGATTCATATAGGCCACGGAAACCCTTACCTGGTCCCATGCGCGTCCGCTGGCAAAAACACCGAACGTACAGGCAAACGGGATCTTTCCTGACAATGCCAGGCCCGCCGCGGTGCTTATCATGTCCTGTTCGGCGATACCATGGCTTATGAACCTGTCGGGGAATTTTTCCTTGAACCAGTGCGCCCTGACCGATTCGGTGAGATCCGCCGACAGGACAACCACGTCCTTATTACTTTTCCCTATCTCCACCAGGGCTTTTCCAAACCCGTCTCTTGTTGACTCTCTCTTTATCTTTTCATCGTTCATAAAACCGCCTTTTTCAGTCCTTAGTT
>Ga0164318_10000159_pt1 | contig 42158 bp, 41 predicted proteins | sample GuaBasSedimGuay9_FD_113734 | JGI IMG/M metagenome (GOLD analysis project Ga0164318, IMG submission 113734) | Subseafloor sediment microbial communities from Guaymas Basin, Gulf of California, Mexico - Guay9, Core 4571-4, 0-3 cm | ecosystem: Environmental > Aquatic > Marine > Hydrothermal vents... | reverse complement strand
GCTCCCGCTTCTTTTTTCTGACCGGAACAGGTATAAGGCGTCTTCGCATGGTCTTCATTCGACGGTGAAACCTGATGCGCTTGCGGTCCAGGTAGAGGTCTTCCCCGCGAAGCCTGAGGACGGGCAGCCCGGGTGCTTCGTCCTGCCAGGGATACCGGCTTCCCAGGTCCCACACCTCATAGGCAAAATCATCATCGGCAACTCCTCTTGCGGCCACCACCAGTTGATAAAAATCGGGTACAAGGGCCCCTGTGATGAGGGCGTAATTTCTGCTGAATGTATAGAGGGTTTTCAACTGAGACCTGGAGAGCTCTTCTTTACTGTGCTTCCAGTAGTTTTCCCTTGCCAGATCGATAAGCCGGCTGTTTATTTCAAGGCGATCCAGACCAATGAGTGGTTCGGGTCTTGCCCTTTCATAGGCAGCTGCAAGAAACGGCATTTCAGTCATGATCTCTCGGCTGGATTTTTCATGGAGATGGGCGATACCCACTCCCTGCCTTTCGCGCCGGCCTATCACCTGGGTCTGTGGATAATTAAGAAGTTCAAGGATTCCCGGGAGATGAGAAAGCCCGCACACAAAAAGGACCCGTTTTTTCCCCCTGTTTAGTTGCTGGAGATGGTAGGCCATAGTTTTTTCCCGGAGGAGGTCATCAGGTGACGGCTTGTCCCCATGATGGATGTGGACGTAAGCCCGTGCGTAGAGAAAATGACCAATTTTGGCAGCAGCATAGGGGTCGGGCATGGGGGAGAAATCCATTCCGTACCCTTCAGTATCCCGATCAATGAATCGAACCGGGACACCCTTTGCCCGGGCCAGGCGGAGGGCTTCCACCTGCCCGTCGGTGGGCTCGAGGAGAAGATAGGTAAACGTGCCGTCCTGTTCCTCATAAAAGACGACCGAAAGGAGCGGAAGTCGCTCCACCCCCTGGATAATTTTTTTCTCCAGGGTGCCTGGAAATTCCACCGCCACCACATCCGGCTGAAACTCCTCAAACTGGCGGCGCACTTCCACGGCAAATTCAATCCTGTTGTGTAGAACAGGAACAAACCGAACGTTTTTCCAGGTGAAGTTATTGTTCAAAATCCCGGTCATCTACAATTTCCCCAAAATAATCTGACGCGGTCTTGTCCAGGATCATCGAGGCCGCCTCTTTCAGAAGAAAAAGGGTTTTCAATCTTTTTTCTGCTTTGTTCAGTCCCTCGCGGCGGCCCACGAGCCGTTTCAGGGCATAGCGGGCGATGTTGATTCCGTCTCTTGCTGAATATCGTTCGTTGGCTTCGTGAGCGGTCTGAAGAAAGTCGACCACATACTGCAGGATTTCTTCGTCGGCGAATGGCAGGTTTTTGTGGAGAATCTCAAGCTCCTCGTCCTTTTCAGGGAAATCGATATAGATCCGGGGCTGCAGCCTCGAATGGATATATTCCGGGAGTTCAAATGTACTGGCATCGTCATTCAGGGTTGTACAGAAACGGAAATCCGGGTGCGCAGAGATCTTGATTCCAGCCACCACCGATTCCACGTAGCGTCGGCTGTCCAGCAGGGGAGCCAGGGACGCCCAGCTTTTTTCACTCATCCTGTTCCCCTCATCAATGATGGCGATTCCACCCTTGATCATGGCTGAAACCACCGAGCTGGCCATGTATTTTATTTTTCCTTCCTCCGATATGACCGGTGTTACAATGAGATCCTCCGGCCTGGTGTCCATGGTTGCCTGGAAAAGGTACACGGGCCGGCCAAGGCTCCTGCCGGCGTGGTAGGCCAGGGTCGTCTTGCCAACCCCTGGTTTCCCGACAAGCCTGGGATTGAGGGGAAAATCATTTTCGCCTATGACCAGCCAGGCTGCAAGGACTTGGGTGACAAGCTCGGGTTGCCCCACCCAGGACATGGGCAACTCATCCGGTTGACTCAAATAGAGATCAACTCCATCGATTTGAACTTTTTCCATGAAAAAAAACCTCCGGTGTTCCTTTTGTGGCTCCTCGCACTTTGTTTTATTGTAATATGTGCAGCAAAATTTGCAAATAGCCAGATATTTTTTGATGTTCTTATCGTAGGAACTTCATGGGGAGGTAGAGGGAGATGGCTGGTATGTAGGTAATGATCACCAGTGCGATGAGCAGGAGGACCAGAAAGGGGGCCACGGCACGGCTCACCTGGACCAGGTTTTTTTGGGTGATTCCCATGGTGACGAAGAGGTTCAGCCCGAATGGGGGAGTCAGGAAGCCGAACTCGATGACCAGGACCATGACGATACCGTAATGCACCAGGTCGATATTAAATCGCCGCAGGGTCTCGAGGAAGATAGGGGAAAGGATCATCATGGCGGAGACATCGTCCATCACCGATCCCATGATGAGAAAAAGAACCATGACGAGGGCCAGGAAGATCCACCATGTCTTGGCAAATCCCACGGTGAATTCCGCTACATGCAGGGGGATTTGCTCAGATGTCAGCAGCCAGATGAACGTCATGGCACAGGACAGGATAAAGAGGAGCGAGGCGGAGAGGACTGCCGAGCCCACCAGGGCTTTCTTCAGGTTTGACAATTTCATTTCCCGGTATATCACCAGTTCCACAAAAATGGCATACACCACTGAAACAGCTGCCGCCTCCGTTGGGGTAAACGCCCCGGAGTAGATCCCCCCAAGCACGATGATGGGGAGGAAAAGCCCCCATATTCCCTCTTTTATTATGGCGATCCCTTCCTTCAGAGTATATTTCTTGGTTTCCTTCCAGTTATGCTTCCGGGACATATAAAGGGTGTACCCGATGAAGATGGCGCCGATCAGGATACCCGGCAGGATCCCCGCCATGAAGAGTTCAGCCACCGAGACATTCATTACAAGGCAATAGAAGATCATTGGGATACTCGGGGGAATAACAATGCCCAGGGAACCGGCAGAGGTAAGAAGGCCGACCGAAAAATTTTCATCATATCCTGACTTGACCAGGGCGGGAATCATGATAGACCCGATGGCAACAACTGTGGCAGGACTCGATCCCGACAGGGCTGCAAAGAACATGCAGGCCACCACAGAAGCGACAGCACCTCCTCCCCGGATATGCCCCACAAGAAAATTCATTACATTGATCAATCGCCGGGCCATTGCCCCTTCGGTCATAATGGAGCCTGCGAGGATGAAAAAGGGAACCGCGAGCATGACAAAATTATCAAGGGCATTGAAAAGTTGCTGAGGGATTACCAGAAGGGGTGACGACGTAAAAAAGAAAAGGGCTATGGCTGTGACAATTGCCAGGGTGACGGAAATGGGGACACTGATCAGGAGCAGGATGAGAAAAGTGATGATTATTGTAGGGATCATATCAGGATCGCCCCTTTAGCATTCACCGGGTTCATGGCCAAGGGCCTGTCGCGTGTGAGAATAGGCCGCGTGGAAAAACCGTATCGCAATGGTTATCGAAAAGACCGGGATGGGAATATACGGGATATACATGGGCATATGGAGTGTGGCCGTGCGGGCGCCGTATCGGTGGAGTTTTTGGATTTGCACCAGGGCAAAATAGATGATGAGAATGAAAAACACACCGCAGAGAAGATTTGCTACGGCCTGTACCAGGTGGCTTGTCCGGGAGGGCAGATATTTTATCATGGCCTCCATGCTGAAATGGGTGCCGTATTTCACCCCCAGGCTGGCGCCAAGAAATGTCAAGAAAATAGTGAGATACCGTCCCAGCTCCTGGGCCCAGCTGAAGGCGAAATGAAAGCCGTACCTGAGCACGACCTGGATAAAGACAAAGATAGCCAGCCCCAGGAGGGTCAATCCCAGCAAGAGTTCTTCAAGATAGTTCAGGGTTCGGATAATTTTGGACATGTGCATATACGAAAGTGACATAAATGGAGAGGCCTGGAAGGACAACTCCTCTCAGGCCTCCCATTAGAAGACGCAAATCACAATGGGGTCGCACTATTTTGCATACTTGTTGACCTCTTTGATCTTTGCCATGAATGCGTCAAAAAGATCGGCTCCAATGATGGACCGGTATTTCGCGTAGACAGGAGTCATGGCCTTTTTGAAAGCCTCTCTTTCCGCAGGGGTCAGTTCAATAATCTGAACCTTCTGCTTTCTGGCGACTGCATAGATGCTCGGACCTGGCTTCACCTTGCCCGTCTTGGGATCTTTCTTGCTCATGACGCTCATGGACAGCATATCCCTGAGGGTATGACCTCGATTAACGATTTCCACCTGATATGCCGCATCCCGCATAATTTTTTGAACACGAGCGGGAAGGGAATTCCACCAGTCAAGGTTGGCAATAATGAAACATTCCGTCAGGATGTGATGGGTGATGGTGACGTATTTGTTGACTTCCGTAAATTTCATCAGAACGGAGGTGTAAAGGGGATTGTCCTGCCCGTCAATCACACCCTGCTGCAGGGCGTTGTACACCTCTGGAAAGGGCATTGGAACGGGGTTGACGCCCATCTGCTTGAAGGTGTCAATGTAGACCGGGCTTTCCATGAGTCTGATCTTCAATCCTTTCAGGTCTTCAGGCTTCCTGATGGGCCGCTTGGAATTGGTGAGATCCCTGAACTCATTCTCGGTGAATCCCAGTACCATAAAACCCTTGGCGGGGAAATAGCTGAAAAGTTTTTCCCTGATTTCGCTGTCCAGAACAGCATACGCGGTGCGCCGGTCAGGAAAAACAAAAGGAAGCGGAATGAGGGATGCCTGGGGCACAAAATTGGACATCACCGCACTGGTGATGGCCGCCAGCTGCAGGCTTCCTGACTGGACCTGTTCGGCCATTGATCGTTCTCCGCCCAGTTGTCCCATGGGGTAGGTCCTGACTTCCACCTCCCCGTTTGTCTTTTCCATCACGTATTTGGCAAAGTGATCGACTCCAACACTTTGCCCATGGAAGGGAGGGGCCACGTGACCGAACTTCACAACCATCTTGGCCGAGGCATTTGTGAAAAGAAAAAACATGACAATGATGAAAAGTGATCCATAAACCAGAAATTTATTTCCCTTTTTCATTTTTCCCTCCTCATAAATATTATTAGTTAAAAGCCTGAACCGCAAATCCGCACGGTCGTAATTTATCGTGATTACCTCGCGGAGTCAATGCATAAGATTACACCTGAGATGAATTAGCTTCCATGCTGCGGGTGATTAGCGGGTTCAAGAATTATCAAGGCACGGATGGAGACTATTTATTTTGCAAACCAGCCGTATCTGTGGTAGAAAAGGGTCAAAATCGACAGGGACACTAATGAAGCGGAATCAATGGGAGGACCACTATACCCGGCAGGCCAGAAAAGAGCGCTGGTTGGCCCGGTCCGTGTATAAGTTACAGGAAATCGACCAAAAATTCAGGATATTTGCCCGTGGAAACCATGTGCTCGATCTTGGGTGTTATCCCGGCTCCTGGTCCCAGTATGCGCTTTTGAAAATCAAACCCGGAGGCCTTGTAACCGGAATTGATCTCAAGGTTCCGGACCACCTCTCTGATCCCCGGTTCCGTTTTCTGAAGGCGGATATCCTTCTGCTGGATCCGGAATCATTGGAGGATGCAGGTTGCCCTTTGAAGGTGGTCATGAGTGACTTGGCGCCCCGGACCACCGGTATCAAGGAGGTAGACGCAGCACGATCCATGGATCTGGTGAGGAAGGCCTCGGAGATTGCATCGAGTGTGCTTTGCCCTGGGGGGCGTTTCATTTGCAAAGTTTTCGAAGGGGAGGATTTCCGGGGTTTTCGAGATGAGGTGGCCCTCCGGTATAAAGAGGTACGGATTTTCAGGACCGGTGCCACGCGGAAAAAGAGCCGAGAAATATACCTTATTGCCAAAGGTTTTCATCCTTAGCCCGCTTTTCTCACGGGCCTTCGTAGCGAGGTGGCGGAAAGGCTCATGGATACAAGGCGCGCGAAGAAAAATGGATGAAGGCGTACTTGCAGTACGTCAAAGTCATTTTTCAAGCGCAACGCAGTAGACATGCGGGTTTCCTCCGCCACAGTAGATTGCCCGTGAGAAATGCGGGTTAGCCCGGGCGAAGGTTCGGTTTTTTGTCAGGGCCGTAGAGAGGTTTCCAGTCAGGAGGAATAATATGTCAGGTCATTCTAAATGGAGTTCCATTAAGCACAAGAAGGGGGCTGCGGATGCCAAACGGGGCAAAATCTTTACCCGGCTTATCCGCGAGATAACCGTTGCGGCCAGGATGGGTGGGGGAGATCCCACGGGCAATCCGCGACTGAGATCTGCCATTGCCGCTGCCAAGGCAGAGAACATGCCCAAGGAGAATATTGAGCGGGCAATCAAGAAGGGGACGGGTGAACTGGAAGGGACCTCTTACGAAGAGAGCAGTTATGAAGGATATGGACCCGGTGGTGTTGCCGTTCTGGTGGATTGCCTGACGGACAACAAGAACCGGACCGTGGCAGAGGTGAAGCATGCGTTTGAACGGCATGGCGGAAACCTGGGAGAACCTGGTTGTGTCGCTTGGATGTTTGACAAAAAGGGACTCATTGTCATTGAGAAAGAGCAGGTAGATGAAGAAAAACTCCTGGATTTGGCCCTGGAGGCGGGGGCGGAAGACGTGAACGATGAGGAGAGCGAATTCGAGGTGATCACGGATCCGGCCGATTTCGAGGGAGTGAAAGAAGTCATCGAAGGAGCTGACATTCCCTATACTCTTGCTGAAATTAGCATGATACCCAAAAACACGGTGAAACTGGAAGGGAAAAAGGCACAGCAGATGCTGAACCTCATGCAGGCCCTCGAAGACAATGATGATGTGAGCAACGTGTATGCCAATTTTGACATCCCCGACGACGTAATGGAGGCGTTGGGTTAATGCTGGTCCTCGGGGTCGATCCCGGCTCAAACGTGACAGGGTACGGCCTGGTTGAAAAGAAAAACCATCAACTAACCTGCGTCCATTTCGGCTTGATAAAGCCCCCTGCGAAGGCCCCCTTCTATCAGAGGATCTACCACATATTCAGAGGAATTGAGGATATCATGGCCCATTATGGCCCTGGTGAAATGGCTATCGAGGATATTTTCTATGCCAAGAACGTGAAAAGCTCCCTCAAGCTCGGGCACGCCAGGGGGGCAATCCTTGTGGCAGCAGCCCATAGAGGAATCGGTGTCTTCGAATATTCTCCTTTGGAGATCAAGAAATCGGTGGTCGGCTATGGGCGTGCAGCCAAAGAACAGGTCAGGACCATGGTGCGGGTCATTCTGAAATTGAAAGAGGAACCGGCCCTGGATGCCTCCGACGCCCTGGCCGTGGCGGTTTGCCACCTGAACTGGTCGAGATTTGCCACCCTCACGGCAAACCCGCGCCACGAAGGAAGCAGAAAATGATTGCGCACCTCTCCGGGATAATGCTCCAGAAATCCACCCAGTGCCTGGTCATAGACGCCGGGGGAATTGGGTATGAGGTGATTGTTCCCCTTTCCACGTTTTATGCCCTGCCGGGAGAGGGAGAACGGGTAAATCTCCATATTCATACCCATGTCCGGGAGGATGCACTCTCGCTTTTCGGGTTTCATTCCAGGCTGGAAAAGGACCTGTTTCTGATGCTGATCGCCGTCTCAGGTATTGGCCCGAAACTGGCCGTGAATATCCTCTCCGGCATTGGACCGGCTGAACTCCAGGAAGCCATGGCGCGTGGAGATGCCCTCCGGCTGCAGTCAATACCCGGGGTGGGAAAAAAGACAGCGGAACGGATCGCCCTGGAACTGAAGGACCGCGCCTTGAAAAGTCTCGGGGAGAGGGAAATAACCCCTGTGTCCACTGCGGCCGGGCAGGATAAGGAATTGGTGGATGACGCCTTGTCAGCCCTCACCAACCTTGGCTACCACGCAAAGTCCGCCAGGAAAGCGGTAGAAATGGTCCGCGAGGCTCAATCGGACATAACCCTGGAGGTTTTGATACGAGAGGCTCTCAAGAAACTGGCATGAACTTTACCGTGAAAAGATCTCCTGCGGTGCCCGAATATGCGGACTGTATTTTCATGTCAGGGGGTAGCTCTCGGTTGATCTGGTCCAGCCATGCTGGTTTACACTTGTGAACTGAACAACCCGAGCAGGTACCATGGAAGACAGAATTATCGACCCGGAACCATTGCAGGATGAAATCCCGGCGGAAATCAGCCTCCGGCCCAGGAACCTGCAGGAATACGTAGGTCAGGAAGAGATGAAGCGGAACCTGCGTGTATTCATTGATGCTGCGCGGGGCCGCGCTGAGGCGCTTGATCACGTCCTCTTCCACGGCAGTCCCGGGCTGGGAAAGACATCCCTTGCCCATATAATCGCCAATGAACTCCAGGTTGACATCAGGAGCACCTCCGGTCCGGTCATCGAGAAACCAGGAGACCTTGCCGCGATATTGACCAGTCTCCAACCCAAGGATGTCCTGTTCATAGATGAAATCCACCGGCTGAACCATGTGGTGGAGGAAATCCTGTATCCGGCCATGGAAGACTACCAGTTGGATATCATCATCGGCCAGGGCCCTTCCGCCCGGACCATGAAAATCCCGCTCCCCCCCTTTACCCTTGTGGGCGCCACCACCAGAACAGGTCTGTTGACCCCCCCTCTTCGTGACCGCTTCGGTGTCATCCTGCGCGTGGAATTTTACGAACCGGCAGACCTCGAGCGGATTGTGCTCCGGTCGGCACAGCTCCTTGAGATCCCCATACGGGATTCCGGGGCCCTGGAAATAGCCAAACGGGCAAGGGGCACGCCAAGGGTGGCGAACCGGCTCCTCAGGAGAGTGAGAGATTTTGCGGAGGTGGAGGCGGACGGTGTGATCACCGAGGACGTGGCGCATCGCGCCCTTGATATGCTGGAAGTTGACGAGCACGGACTGGACAAGATGGACCGTCACATTATGTTAACGATCATTGAGAAATTCGATGGGGGACCTATCGGGTTGAACAGCCTTTCAGCCGCGGTCAGCGAAGAAAAGGACACTATCGAAGACGTATACGAGCCCTTTCTCATTCAGAAAGGGTTTATAAAGAGGACCCCCCAGGGGAGAATTGCAACAAAACGCGCCTACCAGCACTTTGGAATCCCCATTTCCCAATCCTGTGGCCCTGTCCAGAAAAAACTCTTCTGAAACCGGCTCACAAGTCTGCTTTATCTATGTGTATGATGGATGAGACCTTCTGCTCGAGGTTTTTTACCTCCTCGACAATGATCCGGGTGTATTCTTTTTCCGGGTCCCCTTGAGAGGTATTGTCATTAAGCCGCCGCGCAAGGCCCCCGACTACGGTCAGGGAATTCCTGCAATCATGGGCTATTCTCTGGGACATCTTGCCAACGGCGGCAAGCCGCTCCACTTCGATCAATTCCTTGGTCCTTCGTTCCAGTTCCGCGGTACGTTCCTTCACTTTTTTTTCAAGATTCCGGTTCAGTTCATTGATTTCCTCATAAAGCTGGGAGATCCTGATGGCAATGCCGATCTGGTTGGCAATAATGGTTATGACATCATTAAAACGCTCATGGAAGTATCCCTTTTTCCTGCTGGAGGTAACAAGAACACCGATGGTTTCTCCTTCCACCATGATCGGGGCAAGGGCGAAGGATCTGATATTCTCGCAAACGGTCCTCGTGGTGGATATGGGTTTGTCGATTTTATCAGAGTCGTTGATGATAACTATTTTCCCGGTCAGGAAGCAGTCTCCGGAGTAGCTGTCCACCGTCGGTTTTCTGGTTGCCTGCTCTATGAATTCCCGGCTCAGGCCGGTGTGACTCTTGATGCACAGGTTTCCGTCCTGGTCGAGGAGCCGGATTGAACAGGCATCCAGATTAAACTCTTCAGCGAGCAGTCCCACGATGGCATCCAGGACATGCTGCACAGAAAGAAGTGAGGAGACGAACCTTGTAATTTCCTGCAATATCCTGATCTTCTGCTCTGCTTCCTTCAATTGCCTGGCGGCGGTTTCCATAGCAGCAAGATCCTTTCAGGTTATAAGAGATTGCTCGTGGTTTCCAGAAAATCCAGGATATCCTGTTGTCTTTTCTCAACGATCCTATAGCCCATGTCTACGGTCCGGTTGATTTTTTGCTTGTCTCTGGTGATAAAGGGGGCGGGGGGCAACCTGTCCGGGCTGATGATGAGGGCCCGCGGAGGGTTCATGGACGCCAGCCGTTCAAGGCGGGAGACTTCTTCCTTGTAGGCTTCAGCCGCCTCCCAGAGCTTTTCCAGCATCCAGTCGTACTTCTGAAAATAGCGCCAGAAAAGGGTCCTCTCAAGCCAGCTCGGCGGCTCACTTTCACAGTTCAGGGGACGTGAAAGAATCCCAAGGATCTTATCGATCCCCTGTGCAAAAAGAGTACTCACCGGGAGCGGATTGATAGTGCCTGCATCCACACATTCAAAACCATTCACCCGGACGGTCTTGGGATAACACCCGGGAACCGCCAGGCAGGCATTAAAAACCACATAGCAATCCTCCTTTTCGGGACTGAGGAATCTGAGTCCTTCTTCATGTATATCCGTTGCTGCAAAGAGGCATTTCATGGGATTTTTTTTCAGCGATGCCATGTCCAGGGGATAACGTTTCTTAAAGACATCATAGACTAGATAGTCGATATCAAGGATTGGTCTCTTTTCGGAAAGTCCCAGGGATGCCGCTGCAATGTTGCGATAGCAAACGAGCCGGGAACTATTGAGCTCTTCACGCCAGACCCGTTCCATCTCTTTACGCTGACCACTGGCGCAGTAGGCCAGTGTCGGCACACTTGCCGATACTGCAAGGCCGGTGTGGAAGGAACTGAGCCCCAGATCCATGAGAGCCATCACCGCACCGGCCACAAAGCCGGCACGGAGGCCTCCTCCTTCAAGAATAAGTCCCAATCTCTCCATGGGCTAAAACAGGCTCCCCTGTTTGCCTTCATCCTTTTGGTCCGCGATCCGCCCTTCTCCGATCTGCTGGTCGTTTCCTTTCAGAAAATATCGATCGAATAAACGGTTGTAGTCCGTCCATGTTCCTTCCCTGCCGTCCTTTTCAAAGAAACGTCCCAGACCGTTTACTTTCGCGTCCAGATCGTCAGCAAGATGCAGCACAAATGCCTCCAAGAATTTCGGGCGCTTGGGCGAACCAAACTCGTATTCACCGTGATGACTCAGGATGAGATGCTTCAGCCGGGAGGCCAGGTCCCGGGGGAATTCTTTCAAGCCCGTGAGCTTTTCTTCCAGCAGGAGGGTTCCCTCAACCAGGTGCCCCACGAGCCTCCCTTCATCAGTATACTCGATTTGCAGGTCCCAGCTCAGTTCCCTGACTTTTCCGATGTCATGGAGGAACGCGCCGGCCAGGAGCAGGTCCCTGTCCAGATGGGGATAATGGTCCGCCACCTGGCGGATGATCCCGCATACGGACAATGTATGTTCCAGGAGACCTCCCAGGTAATTGTGATGGAAATTCTTGGCAGCCGGCGCTTTTTCAAAGAGGTGCATGAACTGTCCATCCGAGAAAAATCGCTCTATGAGCGCCTTCAAGTGAGGATCCCGGATTTCCTGCATAAGCTTGCGCAGTTGCGCAACCATGCGTCCAGGGGATTCTATTGAAGACTCCAGGAAAAGGGAGTAGTCCACTTCCCCGTTCACCACTTCTAACCGGGACAGGGTCAGTTGGATGCGGTCCCGAAAAGAGGTGGCACTGCCTTCGATATCAAGGACGTCTCCGGTCTTGAATCGGGATGAAACTTCCTCAGCGTGGTCCCACACCTTTGCCTCCACATCCCCGGTGCGGTCAGCCAGGGAAATGGTCAGGAAGGCATCGCCTCTCCTGGTTTTGCCCAGCCTTTTCTCACGGACCATGTAGAGGCCCTGGACGCTGTCGCCTTGCTGGATATCCTTGATCCAGGTATGGGGAGTATGATGGGACATGGTTGGCTCTTTCATCAATCGTCAAAATCCCCTGATGCCCCTTTGTCGGGATTGAGTGTCTTTGCGCGCGATCGGATATTTGCCTCGGTCCACTTTTCAGGGTCCTCAATCCTGGTCCCCTTCGGGCCCAGCCCGAAAGAACCGGCGCTGAGGATCGCTTCGATGGCCAGCGGCGCCGTATCCCGGGCATTGAATACATCGGTAAGGAGTTCATAAACAAAATCCTCCACACCCTTGGCCATTCTTTCCCGGATATCCCTCGGGAGCGCGAGCAATTTGTTTTCAAAGGGGAGGTTCAATTTCTTGTAGTTCCCTCCTTTCAAGCCCTTTTCCTCGGCATAGGCCACCATCTCGTTCCACATTTCTTCGGTGACGCCTTTATCCGGCATCTTGATGAATTCCCCGTTTTCATCCAGCTGGGCGTTCCCGTATTCATTTACTTTGACGCCCCAGGAAATCATTTGAAGTGCCGTGGCCACGTTTGCCTTGGTGGTACGGGTTTCCTTTGCAATCCGGCGAAGACGGTCTGAACTGTTCCCCGATGTCCCGTGCTGCGCGCCTGAAACCTTGTACGGGGCAAGGGCCTCATGGATTTCCGCGGTGAGGGGGACCTGAATGCCTTGATCACTGGCCTCGATGCCGTGGGTTGTCCCGTTGTTCAGGGCGATCCAGTCGGGAAAGATGTCATGGGCATTCAAGCCCTGAATGAGAAACAGGGCTTCTTCCACCGTGGAAAGACCTTCCTTTCCCTTGATTTCACCCACTTCTGTCTCATGGCCTGCCCAAACCGGCACATAGGGAGCCAGGACAAGGTTGGCCAGGAGATTCTCATCGTCCGGCAGGTGGGACGCGTCTATGGCTATGGACGTGACCCCAGCATCAAACAGGGACGGAATCTCTGTTTTCGCCTTTTCCACGTCATCACTACTCTTGATACCATAATGGTCCGCATGAATGGCAACCGGCACCGTGATTCCCAGCTCATTGCAGACCGCATCCGCCTGCCTCGCCAGATTCCAGAAGCTCGTGGCGCAATAGGCCGAACCTCCTCCCTCGGATTTTGCGATTTCGAGAATTATAGCCGCGTTGGCCCGTTGAGCCGCCTGCAGGGCCCCCCTGATAACGAAATGATTTCTTCCGTTGGCTGCAATGGTCATGGCTTTCCCCTTGGCCAGCATGGCCCGGTCGATGGCCTTTCCGCTGACGATCAGTGCTTTTGAATGGGGAAAAAGCCGGGTAATATTGGGTGGTCTTCCTATTTCAAGAGCCCTTTCAAAGTCTTTTGATCCACTTCCTTTTCCAGTTCCCATTTTTCGTCCCTCCTTTCCAACCAAGTGTTCGGAATTTTCTCTCTGCACGGCCTTTGCAAACCGCCGGTGCCATGGCGTACCGGCGATATTGCACGGCCTTTGCCATTTTATCCAATGATACCGTTGAACTGCAAGGGCCCATCGGCCGCCTTGCTCAGCAGCTCTTCCCACTACAGGCGCGAGGGTCCCATTGTGCTCGCAAAAAGATTTCTGTGACCTTTACCACGCTCATTCGGTCTACCGGTGCTGGTGCCGCAACTCGCCACCGTACCGCCTAACATCATTCCTTATTTTTCCCGGTAATGGGGTTCCACAATAACCTTGATACAGTCATGTTCAATGGGTGTCGCCACCCATTGAAAGGCATTTGTGGCCTGTTTCAATCCCAGCCGGTGGGTCACCATATTTTCCACCGGGATGTCACCCGCATTGAGAAGTCTCAGGGCGGTGACACAGTCTACGGGGCTACCGGCATAGGTACTCGTCAAGGTTATTTCCGTCCGCCAAAAAAGCTCGTTAATCGTGGCCGGCACGGTTGCATTTTCAGAAGCCCCTCCGAAAAAAAGGATCGTCCCCCCCCGCTCCACGCACTTCATCGCCAGGGGAATGAAACCATCAAAACAGAGGATGACAAGGTCCGCACGGAGGCCTTCATTTACCTCTTTCAGTGCCTCCACGAGATGTTCCTCTGCCCGCAAGGTTACGTGGGCGCCCATTTCCTTTGCCTTCTCCAGGCGGAAGGGGATGGTGTCTGCAGCAACCACGAGCCCGGCCCCGAGGGCGCGGGCGAGCGCCACGTGAAGCAGACCGGATATCCCGCTCCCGAGGACCAGGACCGACAGACCGGGTTTGAGTCGGGCGTTTTTCTGTCCCCGAAACACACAGGCAAGCGGTTCCATGAAAGATGCTTTTTCATAGGAAAGACCGTCCGGAATCGGGAAAACCCCCCTGTCCACGTTAATGGAGGGGACCCGCAAGTACTCGGCGAATCCTCCGGGATCAAAGTGGGTTCCCCTGAGCAGGGTCTCACATACTGTCGGATGACCGTTGAGGCAGTAGTGACAGGTATTGCAGGGCACGTGATGGGTAGCAGTAATGCGGTCTCCCACATGAAATTTTTCTACACCCGCCCCCACTTCCACCACCTCGCCCGCCACTTCATGTCCCAGGACCAGGGGAACCTTGTCACGCCGGTACCATTCCATCACGTCGCTGCCGCAAATCCCGCTTGCAATCACCTTCATGAGGAGTTCGCCCGGGCCTATCTCCGGTGCAGCCATTTCCTCCAAGCGGACATCCCGGTTACTGTAGTACATCAAGACACGCATGGCACTTCATCCTCGATTTTTTTGACTGGATAAACAGGATTGACAAGATGGAATTATCGGGCACAATTTCTATTGCCAGGAACCATATTCTTGTCCATCCTGTAATCCTGTCAAATATTTTTCCATTTTTCGAACAGCTCCAGGGCTTCATCAGGGGCCTTGTTGCGGTGAATGACCGCGTTCAGGGCCCTCATCATGGCGACCGGGTGCTGATGCTGCCAGATATTTCGTCCCAGGTTCACCCCGATTGCGCCTTTCTGAAGGCCGTCATACACAAACTGGAACACCTCCAGAGCGGTTTCGCATTTGGGCCCTCCCGCCATCACAACGGGCACGGGGCACCCGCTGGTAACCAAATCGAAATCTTCCGGGCAATAGTAGGTCTTTACGATCTTGGCTCCTAATTCCGCGGCTATCCGGCAGGAAAGTGCCAGGTAGCGAGCTGTTCGTTTTTCCAGCTCTTTGCCCACAGCAGTCACCGCCATGACCGGAATCCCATAATCTTCGCACAGGTTCACCAGGTCGGAGAGATTTTGAAGCGTTTCTTTTTCATAGTCGGTCCCCACAAAAATAGAAACACCCACGGCAGCCACATTCAGCCGGATCATCTCTTCCACTGATGTGGTAATCACCTCGTTTGCCAGGTCTTTTCCCACAACGCTGGTTGCTCCGGAAACCCGCAGAATAACAGGGGTGTCCATGTCCGGATTCACACAGCTGCGCAGGACCCCGCGCGTTACAAACAGACCGTCCGCGTATGGGAGGAGTTCCCGTATGGTTTCGCCGGGCTGTTCCAGACAATGGGTGGGCCCCTGGAAATAACCGTGATCAATGGGAAGGAACTGGCAGCGGCCATCCTCGCCCATGAGCCGGGAGAGCCGATTCCTCATGCCCCAGTCCAGTGTGTCGAGTCCCTTGAGTGGTTTTTTCCTGGAATCAATTGCTTTCGGGGCGAGTTCACTTGCACTGCGCGCATGCAGGATACCTTCTGCATCAGCCATTTTTTTCTCCTTCTGGTTCTTGATGAAACTTTTTTATTTTTGTAAATACAGATTGTTATGTATCCTCACCCTATTGTCAAGAGGATTTACTCTGTTGCAGAACGGTCACCCTCTCTTTCTCATCCGAGATAAAGAAAGGCGCCTGCCGGAAGAGATAATCGACGCGTGCGAACCATATTTGCGTTGACTTGAAATTAAATTGATTTTATTTTATCCGAGAAATCATAAATAATCAAATACAAGGAGTCTGAGTCAAATGATAAATAAGATTCTTATCCCCGTGGATCGATCCATTCATACACAAAAAGCCATCGAATTTGCGGCCCGCGTGGCGGACCCCAAGGAAACGGAACTTCATCTCATTCACGTGGTGAAAAAGGCAAGAATCCCCGCCGACCTGGAGCAGTATATGCGCGCGGAAAGGATCACCGAGCCGCCAATCGACGTCTATCTGAAGCTCATGGGAAACCAGATTATTGAAGAAGCGGAAAGAAATGCCCGGGACAAAGGAATAAAGAATATAAAGACCAGCATTATCCAGGGAGACCCGGGAGAGATGGTCGTTGAATATGCGGCCGCGAGGAAGGCGGACATGATCGTGATGGGGAGCTCCGGCCTGGGAAATGTTGCAGAAACGGTCTGTCGGCGGGCAACCCGCCAGATCTGTGTCATCGTGCGGAGGAGTCTGCTGGATGGAAAGAAGGTCCTGGTGGTGGATGATGAGCCGGATATCCTGGAAACGGTGGAAGAATTGCTTCCCATGTGTGACGTTACCTGCGCCTCAACCTTTGATCAGGCAAGGGATCTCCTTGAAAGGGAAGTTTTTGATATGGCTATCCTGGACATCATGGGGGTAAACGGGTTTGATCTCCTGAAGCTTGCCCGGAAGAAAAAGGTGCTCGCCGTTATGCTCACTTCTCACGCGCTGAGCCCTGAAACCACGGCCCAGGCCTACCGGGAGGGCGCGGCCTCGTATATTCCAAAGGAAAAGATGCCCGACATCGTTACCTACCTGAATGACGTGCTGGAAGCAAAGGAACGGGGAAAGGATTCCTGGTGGCGCTGGTTCGAGAGGTTTGGATCCTTCTATGAGCGGAAATTCGGCCCCGATTTGAGCAAAAGGGGATAATATTATGACCACAACTGGGCCGTAAGCATCCCTGCAAGCATCAGTCCCGCACCGATTATCCCGCGAACGGACATGATCTCGCCGAGAATAAGCCACCCCGCCACTGCGGCAAAAACCGATTCCAGGCTGAGGATAATGGCGGCATGAGCGGGAGGGGCATATTTCTGGGCCACGACCTGCAGGGTATAAGCGATGCCCACGGAGGCGATCCCCCCGTACAGGATAGGGACAGCAGCCCGGAGGATGTTCTCCAGGATCATAGTTTCGGCCAGACCGGCCACAATGAGGCTCAGCCCTGAACAGACAGCATACTGGGCACAGGCAAGGCGCATGCGGTTCACCTTGGGGGAAAGCCAGCCCACCACAAGCACATGCCCTGCCCAGAAGAATGCTCCCAGGAGGACAAGCAGATCACCGGGCGCGATGCTGAGTCCTCTGGTGACACTCAGGAGATAGAGGCCCACCACAGCCAGTCCGGCCCCAAGCCATCCTCCCTTTCCTGATTTCAGTCCCCAGAAGAGTCCCATGATCGGCACGATAATCACATAGAGACCGGTGATGAAGCCGGCTTTCCCTGCCGTGGTATACACAAGGCCCAGCTGCTGGAGGCTGGCGCCTGAAAACAGCATCAATCCCGCAAGACCACCTCCCCAGAGGGCCTGTGAAGGCGTGGCGCGCATTTTCCTGCCCGGATCAGTTCCAGGTTTATACTCCGCGGGACCCCACATGGCCAGGGGCAGCAAAACGAGCATCCCAAGGGCAAAACGGATCCCGTTGAAGGTAAACGCGCCCACATAGGCCATGCCGGCACGCTGGGCCACAAAGGCGGTTCCCCAAATAACCGCCGTCAGCAAGAGGAGCCAATCGGCCCTCAGGACACGTTTATCCATTTTCGTCTCCGAGGGGCCTGTTCCCCAACCCGCCTGCGGGCATCGTTTTGCTTCCTTGAAAGATTGGCCGTCTCACCTTGTATTTCCCTTTCTTTCCAGCCGAACGAAGAAAGTCGTCCCATGGACGAAAACCTCTCGTTTCAGTGTGCCGGAGCATAGTGAAAACCGGTCTCTGTGTCAACACCATGGTCCTCAACTGCACTTATCCAGGAAATAACGATCTCTTTTCCGGTGCAATCTTGCATTGTCAATCCTGGCTGTGTTAAAAGGGGTCAGGGAGGGCAGCCACATGGACATGGAGAAGGGAATAGGCCTCGTTGCGGAGCAGCTCGCCAGCGGCGGCAGGAATATCGTTTTTACCGGGGCGGGTATCTCAACAGAGAGCGGGATCCCAGATTTCCGGAGCCAGGGAGGCATCTGGGACCAGTACCGCCCTGTATATTTCGACGAATTCATGCGATCCAGGGCGGCCCGTATCGAGTACTGGCGCCAGAAGACAGCCTTTTACCGTGACCTTCAGAAGGCAAGACCAAATCAGGCCCACCTGGCCATCGCACAACTCCATGAAATGGGGCTGGTGGAAGCGGTCATTACCCAGAACATAGACGGCCTTCACCAGGCATCTGGCATCCCGGAGGAAAGTGTGATCGAGCTCCACGGGAGCAACAGGCGGGTGCGCTGTATGAGCTGTGGGAAAATTTTTTCCATCGAGGAGGCCCACAAGCGTATTGAGGAAGGAGACCCGGCACCTGAATGCGAATGCGGCGGATATCTCAAGCCGGATACCATTTCTTTCGGTCAGGCCATGCCGGAAAGGGAGGTGGAAAAGGCGATTGAACTGTCACGCAGTGCGGATTTTTTCCTAGTGGTTGGATCAACTCTCCTGGTCCACCCGGCCGCCGCCATGCCCGGTTATGCACAGGAAGCAGGTGCGTTTCTCGCTATCATCAATCTTTCAGAAACCCCGTTCGACACGTCCTGCAACGTCCTCATCCGGGGAAAGGCCGGAGAGGTGCTCCCCAAAATAGCCAAGCGTCTGGAAACCAAGTAGGAACTTAGAGAGAGATATCGTGCCTGCAAAAAGATCCCCGTGTCCATTCTCTGCCGCAAACCAAGTCAGTTTGCATACGCAACGTTTTTTTGCATTAAGGCATTTGTCATTCCCGGTTTATCCGGGTTAGGCATATCCATAGAGTCGTCGGGTGTTCTCGATAACTGCTTCCATGACTGCTTCCTGGCTGAGGCCTTTTATTTCCGATACGGCACGAAGGGAGACCAGCGCGTTTACCGGTTCATTGCGCTCTCCTGGAGTCGGTCCCAGGACCGGGCTGTCCGTCTCAAGGAGGATGGATGACAGGGGAAGGTTTTTCACAAGCTTCTGCTTCTGACGGGAGCGGATGATGGATGGGGGTATGGAAAAGAAATATCCCGCTTCCACTGCCGGCCGTGCAGTGCTTGCCTTGCCGTCAAAGGCATGAAGCTGAACCCTTGCGGCGCCTTTTTCCAGGAGGAGCCCTATGGCGTGCCTCCCTGCCGACCGGGAATGCACATTCAGGGGAAGGTCGAGTTTTTTCCCCAGTTCAATGAACCCGCTGAAAATTTCGCGCTGTATCTCTCTTTGCCGCTCTTCCTTGATCACCCAGTAATCCAGGCCCACTTCACCGATGGCAACGAGGCGGCCCTGCTCTTTTTCGATAAACGTTATGACCTCGTGTGCGGCTGATAAATCAAGATGGGTTGGATAGAGGCCGGCCGCAGGAAGCAGTTGGGGATAGGTTTTCGCCAGTGCCAGGTTTTTCTCACCGTCCTCCAGAGTTTCCCCTACCGCTATGACGGAAGAAATACCTGCAATGCGCGCCCGCTCGAGCACTAAAAAAAGGTCTCCATCAAAGGATGGGTCGCACAGGTGTGCGTGGGTGTCCACGATGCCGGTAATTCCTAAGGTGTTTCCTTGCTGTATATCCATAAAAAGCATCTTTACTGCAATAGGTTGAGCATGGCCTCCGGTTCCGTAACAGGCGATTTGCACGAGGTGTTAGCCCGCTTTTCCCCACGATCACAACGTCGTGGGCGGGGCCGATACCGAAATCCGCACCAATTTTGCTCTTTCAAAGGCCTCGCTGCCCCAGGGATACCAGTCAACGGGATTATATGCGTGCTGCAGGAGATACGGGCTCTTTTCCTTGATCAGGCGGTTCGGTGTTTGGTTATCCATGGGAAGCTCCCTTCCTTTTGCTGGAGAGTTTATCCAGAACAGGCCGATCGTTATTATGCATAAGATAAGCACGATTTTCAGCATGGAAAACCGCCTCTCTCGATTTCGGTGAATCATTCCGTTTTTTCTCGATCAGGGGGTAAAAAGCGATCCGGGGCGAACGGCCTTTTCCCCATGTTTTGCAGAGACAGAATCAAGGGCCTGATTCAGGCTTCGCCTCTTCTGCGAGCCACTCTCCATTTCGAAGAGCGACAACTGTTCTTCTTTCCAGGCAACCTCGAGCTGGGACAGGACGACACCCAGGAGCCTGATGGGTCTCTTCCCGGCTTCGGTGTTCAGGAGCAGGCGGGCGGCCGTGGAGAATATCTCCAGCCCGTCATCAGTGGCAAGGGGGAGCGTTGCCGAACGGGTGATCTGGACAAAGTCACTGTATTTCACCTTGAGTGTTACGGTCTTTCCCTGTATTCCCTTCCTGCGCAACCGGCGGGCAACCTTGCTCGAAAGCGCCAGAATTTCCCTTCGGACTTCCTCCACATCTTCAATGTCCTGTGCAAAGGTTTCTTCGTGGCCCAGCGATTTTACCTCTCGCTCCGGCACCACCCGCCTCTGGTCTAAGCCCAGGGACAGTTCATGCATCCTGATACCCTGCTTCCCGAATCTCTGCTTAAGGACCTTTACCGGTATCCGGCTCAGATCCCTGAATGTCCGCACTCCCAGCCGCCCAAGGGCTTCCCGGGTCACTTTGCCCACGCCCCACATTTTTTCTATGGGGAGAGGGTCAAGAAATTTTCTGATATTTTCAGGGGGAACTACAACCAAACCATCCGGCTTGTCCATGTCTGATGCAATCTTGGCAACGAACTTGGAGGGAGCAACCCCTGCCGAGGCGGTCAGGCCGGTTTCCCGCACAATCTGGGTCTTGATTTTTCGGGCAATGACCTCCGGTTCCCCAAAGAGGCGGGTGGAACCGGTCACATCAAGGAATGCTTCATCAATGGATAGCGGTTCCACTAATGGGGTGAAATGATGAAATATTCGAAAAATCTGTTCCGATATTTCCCGGTATCTGCCCATTCTGACGGGCAGGAATATGCCTTGCGGGCAGAGGCGACGGGCGGTAACCATGGGCTGGGCTGAATGCACGCTGAATTCCCTGGCCTCGTAGGATGCAGAGGAGACCACCCCTCGATCGCCGATGCCTCCGACAATGACGGGCTTGCCTTTCAGGTCGGGGTGGTCAAGGACCTCAACAGCCGGGTAGAAGGCATCCATGTCCAGATGAATAATGTGCCGTGCTCCCATGTCCCTCTCCGAGCTAGATTCCTCTGGACCAACGTTGGATTTCATTGTGTGGTGGAATGCCGGCCCTTCCCCCGAGCTTCAGGGCCACCCTGGAGGCAGCCCAGGCACCGAAATCAAGGCACCGGTCTGCCTGCCACCCCTGGAGCAGCCCGTAGATGAACCCGGCGTGGAACACATCGCCGCATCCGGTGGTGTCAACCGCGTTAACAGCATAAGCAGGCTTCTCGATCATTTTCCCTTCCGCCATGGCCACGTATCCCCTTGGACCGAGCGTAACTCCGACGACCCGTGGACCAAGTTCTGAAAGGCGAAAGCATGCTTTGACAGGTCCATTATTATCCACGAGGGCCGTTGCAAAATGTTCGGAGGCCAGGAAATAGTCGCTTAACCGAGCGAGATCAAGCATGCCTTCCCGGAGGGAGCCTGCATCCACCACAACCGGGACATTTGCTGCCCTCGCCGCCTCTGCTGCGGCGAGAGATGCCTCCATGAAAAGGCCGTCCGTGTGAAACACCCGGGCCCTCCGTAAACTTTCATAATCAACCTCTTTTGGTGCTGGAGGATCACCCGTGGGTCGTCTCCAGAAAATCGTTCTTCTTCCCTGTTTCTCCGGTTCTGCTGTAATGAAAGCAAACTGGGATTCGGCTGCCTTCCTGACAAGAAGTCTGCTGGTATCAATCCCTTCAACGTCAAGGGATTCCTGGATCATGTCGCCGAAGAGATCATCTCCGATGACCCCGGTGAAACAACAAGAGAGGCCCCACCTGGTAAGCGCAACCAGGGCCGTGGCGACCGGGCCGCCTCCCTGGATAGTCATTTCGGAACATTCGCATTTCACATCAGGAGGAGGATAGGTTGCGACTTTCCCTATATAGTCAAGGGAGCATTGCCCCAGACCGAAAATGTCATGAAAATCTGCCATGTTGTAACCCTGGTGCTGTTCCCAACCGGAGAATAATTGCTTCTCCGCTTTCATTGTATCTCTCGAGACTTATATAATATATTTGGACAGGGCAAAAATCAAACCATGATTCTCGGATCGACTCTTTGCCGACAAAATCATAGGGAGAACGCACCATGAAAAACAATTGCCAATAAGACATTTATCGAATGCAGATAATGAACCCGCATTTTTCACCCCAATCTCCTGTGGCGGCGGTGATCCGTGAGAAATGCGGCCTCTCTCTTTTCCCTTCCGTGACCTGAAAAAGTACAGCCCTTCCAGGGAACCCGAGCCGACCCACTAACTTTAATGTTTTTTTAATGATTCCTTCGGGGTTTCTTCATAATGGAATGGTACTATGAAAACAAACTTCAGGGACCCGAACTCATTTACAAGAGTGCTGATCAACCATCAACAACGGAGGAATATCATGAAAAACACACTCTTCAAAGTAATTATTGGTGGAACGCTGCTGTGTTTTTTGGCCGGGTGCGTCCCGGGGCCGCCACTCCCGCCCCTGCTGGGACCGGGGATCGGCCCCTTTCTCGGATGGATCTTTGCCGGGGCCGTAGTGGTAGGGGCATGGGTGATATTCAAGAAATCCACCCCCCCGCCACGGCCGAAGGATGATTACCTGACAAATGCATTGAACGATATCAATGAACGATTGAAACGTATGGAAGAAAAGATAGAGAAGATAGAAAAAAATGATAAATCATAGTAAGGAGGCAAGCATCATGAAATTTACAAGATGGAGTTTCTTGGGAGTTATTGTTATATCGTCTGGACTGATCACCGGAGGGATGACAATGGTATCAGCGCAACCGTGTCCCCCTGTTTTGCAGGTGGGTATGAGTATGGCTCCTCCACCCCCGGCATCCACGCCCGGGCCAGGCCCTGTTGCAGCACCAGGTCCCGCCCCTATTGTGCCGGGCGAGCCAATACCCGGTGCCGGACCATCGGCCCCTGGTACGGCCATGGGACCGCCGCTCGGCCCCGCGGGTCCGAATACAGCCCCACCGGTTCCACCCCTACCCACGGGCCGTAACACCCTTACAGGTCCACAGGGAGTACCGCCGGCCCCTGCCCCGGTGAACGCCCGCAGGGCGGTGATCACGGCACGTGCGGCCGGGAAACTGCTGAGACCCGGAAGGGTGTGGATAGAAAGTGGCCCTGAAGGTGAAGAAGTGGCACGTGCGGCCATCACATACCAGGGGGTGGCAGTGGGTGCACTGGAATTCGATCCGGTTAACGGGGTTATATTGCCATGCGGGTATCATCCCCGTATATTCAACACCGCGGCTCCTGCCAGTGAAATAGTACAGGAATTGCCGGGTATCATCAGAAACCTCAAGGTGCTGGATGGTGCGGAATACCTGGGTCCTGAAAATATATGGGTAGTTCCCCTTGCCTATAACGGGAGGATCGTCGCCCATATGAAGGTATACCGGGACGGGATCCATGTAATCCCTGATTATCCTGTCACCCGGGAGATGCAGGTCAATGGCCAATAAGGTCACGAAAAAGATAGCGGGGGAGTGGCTCCTTGTCCTGAGTATTGCGGGACTGGTTATCACTTCCGTATTTCTCAGGCGCTTCCCCGTTTACAGCAGGACCGACCTGAAGGTCATCTATATCCTCTTTATTTTTCTGGTAATCATCAAGGGGCTGGAAGGAACCAATTTTCTCCAGGCAGCAGCCTACAGGTTCAGGAAGGGCAGGTGGCTGGCCCTGCGGCTGATACTGCTCACCGGCCTGCTCTCCATATTTGTTACAAACGATGTGGCCCTGCTCACCATCGTGCCCCTGACACTTGCCCTGGACGTGGACAACAGGGGCATGCTGGTGATCCTGGAGACCCTTGCGGCCAACGCAGCATCCCCCCTCACCCCCTTTGGGAACCCCCAGAACATATTCCTGTACTATTTTTATGGCCTGCATCCATGGGAATTTGTCAGGGCCATTGCACCCCTCTGTCTCGTGACCATGTGTTGTATCCTGTTTTTGGGCTGGAAAAAGGCAGGAACAGTTATAAAAGAAAATGGTGTCGAGGACCTTGAAATTCGATGGAAGGCTTATGGGTACCTGGCCTTTTTCCTGGTCTTTGTCCTGGCTGTCCTCAGGGTGCTTCCTTTGTGGATAGGGGCTGGGGTAATCATCTATTCCCTGGTATTGGACAGGAAGAGCCTTTTGATCGACTGGCTTCTCCTGGCCATCTTCCTGGCATTTTTCGGCCTCACAGACAACCTCATGAACATGGTGAGCTTTCACCTGGAAGGCCCCATGGAGGCATTCCTGTACCCGGTCCTTGGAAGCCAGGTGATGAGTAATGTACCGAGTGCCCTGTTCTTTGCCGATTTCACCCGGAACTGGAAGGCATTGCTCTGGGGAGTAAGCGTGGGCGGGTTCGGGAACCTGATAGGGTCACTGGCGAGCCTCATTTCGTACAGGCTTTACCGGGCAAAACTTCATAATGCAAACGGGTTCCTGATAAAATTTCACATGTACAGCTATATGATTCTCCTCCTGGGGATCGCGACCTATCTGGTTTTGGCGTTCTGCTGATCCACGTTGCTCAGCAACCGCTCGAAGCTTCACCTCCGCCACCTCGCGACGAAGATCGGTGAGAAACCAGGGCTAGTTCAGGGGGAGCAGGAATGCGACGATGGTCCCTTTCCCCGGCCGGCTCTCCACCGTGATCCTGCCGCCGTGTGCCTCCACCACGGCCTTTGCAAGGGTCAACCCGAGCCCTGTCCCCCGTTCATTCCCGTAGACCCGGCTTACACCCCGGTAAAAAGGCTCGAATATGTGGGGGAGATCACGGGGAGGGATCCCTTCCCCATGGTCTTCTACCCATATTTTCACGTGGTTCGGGACAAGTCTCCATCCCAGGGTAATGGTCTCCCCGCTCCTGGAATGCCGAACAGCATTGTGAAGGAGGTTGAACATGACCTGCTCCAGCATGTCCCGGTCGGCGCTGACAAGCACAAAAGGGCCTTTTTCCAGTGTTACACGGTGGTCACGGCCAAGTATCGTGGCCTGCTGGAGAAACCCCTCGAAAAATTCATCGAGGTTTACCTCCTGCTTGTTGATATTGGAAGAGACATCCAGCCTGGTGAGATCGAGGAGTTGCTCGCATAGCCTGGACAACCTCAAGACCTCACGGTACATTCCCTGGGTAAGCCGTGTGACCGCTGCAGGGTCGTCCTGTGCCCCCCGCAACAGGACCTCCATCGATCCCCTGAGTGCTGTAAGGGGTGTGCGTAGTTCATGGGCGGCATTGGCCACGAACCGCCGCTGGGACTCGAACGTGGCCTCGATGCGCTCCACCGTGTGGTCAAAGGCATCGGCCAGACTGCCTATCTCATCCCGGTGGTGGGGAAGGTTGACCCTCTGGCTCAGGTCCCCTTCCGATATCATCCGGCAGGTATGGGCCATCTGCCTGAGCCCGTTCAGGGCCGTAGAAATCAGGAGAAATGCGGTTATGCCGCCGGCGAGCAGTGTTATCACGGCAATAAGCACCAGCACTATTCCATGGCGTACCATGATCCTGTGCACGGGAACCAGGGAAGTGCTGATCTGGGCCACCCCCATGATTTCTTTTTTACCGGCCCCGGCCCTCAGTGGAATCAACAGTACGAGAAGGAGCTTTTCGTTCTCTTTCATAATGTAATCCACCTCGTTTTTTCCGGCAAGTGCCTTCCTGTAATAGGCAGGGTCAGGCAGGGGAGGGCTTGGTTCCTCAGGGAGCCGTTTCCCGTTGGCAAGCTTTTTCCCGTTCCGGTCCAGGATCAGGGCAGCCGTATCCCGGGATGTGAGATCGCATGCCAGGGGCCTGGCAATAGAGGCAAGCTTGGGTATTCTCCGGGGAACGTGGGCAGCGGCCCTGGTATGCGAAGCGCCGGACTTTCCCGGGAAAAGCCATTGTTCTATAACAGGCTTTGCCTGGGCCCTGAGCCTGATTGCCGTGTTGTATATGAGTAACCGACGAACGTCCAGGTATGAATATCCGCTCAGGACAAGGATCGAAAGAAACAAGAGGCCCAAATACAATGATACCAGGCGAGCCCGCAAAGAGAGTTTCATCCAGGATCTCATGGTTCCCCTTCGGGATAAAACGCATAGCCTATTGCATAATGGGTGCGGATCATCCTGGACGGCCTGTCCCCTATCTTGTCCCTCAAATGGCTCACATGTACATCCACGATGTTGGTATCCCCTATATAATTATAACCCCAGATACGGTTCAACAGTGTTTCCCGCGTAAACACACGGTGGGGATGTTCCATGAAGAGTTCCAGGAGTGCGAATTCGGTTGGGGTGAGATGCTTGGGATTCCCCGCCCTTGTGACTTCCCTGGTTTCCGTATCCAGGACAATATCCGAGGCTTTGAGTCTCGTGGTCTTTTTTTTACCCTTGGTCCGACGCAACAGTGCCCGTATCCTGGCAAGGAGTTCCACAAAGCTGAAGGGCTTGGTCATATAGTCGTCCGCACCCAGGTCAAGGCCGGTGACCCGGTCCGTGATTTCCTTCTTTGCCGTGAGCATGAGGATAGGGACCGTGTACCCCCTTGCACGGAGCCTGCGGCATACCTCGAACCCGTCTATGTCAGGCAGCATTATGTCCAGGAGGACGATGTCAAACTCCTGTTTTTTCATCAGATCGAGCCCGGTCTGACCCTCAGTGGCTACCTCCACGTCATACCCTTCGTACCCGAGGCCCGTGCTCAGGAATTCGGTTATGGTGGGTTCGTCCTCTACTACCAGTAGCCTGTATCTTGTGGCGCTTTCCATTGGACCTGGTCTGCCGGTCTGTAGTTTTGAGATATCAACTCCCAGGGATCAGGGACCTGCACCTCCAGCACAACATTATTTCAGACACCGGTATCTTATCCGTATGATAAAGGTGTGTCAATGGCAACAAGATCCGGCCATAATGGCATGAAAAGGTAGAGACGAGGTTTGGTAAGGGTTTCCAGAGACCTTCCTGATTGTCCTGACGGAATTGATCTTATGCAAACGCGGCGCGACGTTCGGGCATTCTCCGCCGGTCTGAAAAAAAGACGATATCACCTGGTTATTCATGTTATTTCATATGGAGGGCCATCACGATTCACACGAGGGCATCAATAATAATACCAGATGGTTTTGTAGTCTCTGGGATCCTGGCCTGCGGCCTTCAGTCGCTTGAGATAGGTATGAATCGAGACATCCGTATATACATAGGTATTGGCAAGAAAAAGTTTTTTCTTCCAGGGATGGAATTCATATACCCTCCGGCCGTCGGGCAGTATGGAAATGACGTCGTGATGTTGCCTGGCACGTAGATAGTTTTTCCCCAGGCCCGAGATATTAAAAACGATTTCATCAGTGCGCACCGAGCCCGGCAAAAGGCGGGCCTCCTCATGTTGTTCTTGAAGGAGTCTTGCTATGGGAATCCGGTAGTCATCCGTCTCCTCTTTCCCTTTTGTCCAATCCTCAAACGAATCCACCCATCTCTCACGCCCGGTACATCTCCTGCTATCACCCTCACAAACATCAGGGATCACCATATTACCGGTGTGCTAAGAAAATTTTTGAAACGCTGGAACAGGTTTATGACGAGCGTTTTGCAAAGAAAGATGGGTTCTGCCGGCCATAGGTGAGACAGGTCACCGTTATCCTGATTGTGGCATCCTCCACAACGGCTTTGCACGTGTCAGGGTGAGGACTAAAGAAGGCACTTTTGCCCCTTGGGATAGATTGAACGTCATCTGTCTACATGCTGTCCCAGGGATGGTTCACGAACTTAGCGAGCCTCGTCTCTATGCCCTTTTATTTCTCCTTCATGAAAACTGGCCTGATACGCATTTCTGACTCTTCCTGAAGGATGAACTGATTGAAATAACAACTGTAATGTGGTCGGGGCGAGAGGATTTGAACCTCCGACACCCTGCTCCCAAAGCAGGTGCGCTACCAGACTGCGCCACGCCCCGTAAATGCTTCATTTTTATATCTATGCCATTTCCCGGAGTAAAATCAAGCAGATTTTTTTGTTTTCGCCCCTCTTTCAACGATGTTTAATCTTCCTGTCCCCCGGATACGGTTTGTGTTGACTTTGCAAACCAAATACGATAGGGGGAACTGTCATAAATATATTAGAGGCCCCATTATGGAAGACATACAAAATCATAAAGATAACAGAAACATAGATATTGACCAGGTGGGCGTGAAGGGAATCAGGTACCCCATCACGGTGCGGGACAGAGACCTAGGCGAACAGCAGACCGTTGCCAAAATCAATATGTACGTCAACCTGCCCCGTTACTACAAAGGGACCCACATGAGCCGCTTTGTAGAGGTCCTGAATGAGCACAGCCGGCGCATTTCGCTCCAGAATTTTTCAGAGATCCTGGAAGAGGTGAAGAATCGGCTCAACGCCGAGAGTGCTCACATGGAGATCACGTTTCCCTATTTCATCAAGAAGGTGGCGCCGGTAAGCGGTGCAGAAGGGCTCATGGAATACCAGTGCACCTTCAAAGGCTCCCTGAACCATGGAAAGGATCTGGTTGTTATTATCCGGGTTCCCATCTCCACCCTGTGCCCCTGCTCCAAGGAAATCAGCGAGTATGGCGCCCACAACCAGCGCGGCGAAGTGCGTCTCCAGGTGCGATTCAACAAGTTCGTGTGGATAGAGGACCTGATCAAGCTGGTGGAGAATTCGGCTTCAACGGACGTATTCTCCGTGCTCAAGCGGGAAGACGAAAAATTTGTCACCGAGAAGGCTTACGAAAACCCGAAATTTGTGGAAGATATCGTCCGGGATATCGCCCTCAAGCTGAACAATGATGAAAATATCACCTGGTTTGCCGTGGAATCGGAAAATTTCGAGTCGATCCATAACCACAGCGCCTATGCCTATGTTGAGAAGCACAAGGAATAATCCAGGTTAACTGGTTCGCCCGTTAGCCGGTTGGCCGGGAGAACCGGTAACCCGTTGGGCCGGTCCAAGAAAAGCTGTAGAAAACCATATGAAACAACAAACAACACCCCACATGCAACAAGCAAAGAACGGAGAATCCCCATGACTGAAGATCTCAAGAAAGCCTATCGAACCATGATGGATGACCATTTTCCTCCTGAGATGAGCATCCATTTCGGTGACCAGGTTCTGCTTTATCGAAAGCGGACCTGGAAGATCAAGGATGAAAAGACCGGTGACACCATCGAAAAGGGGCTCCGGTACGGGGAGAACCCCGGTCAGGAAGCGGCCCTCTATGAACTGGTCAACGGGAATCTCATATTGGGTGATTGCCGTTTTATCGACCCGGGTATGGGCCTTGTGTCGGCCATTACCGAAGAGGACATGATCCGGAGCGGGAAACACCCCGGCAAGATCAACCTGACGGATGTGGACAACGCCCTCAACATCATGAAGTATCTCCGGGCGGGGCCTGCCTCTGTTATCGTGAAGCACAATAACCCCTGCGGCGTGGCCTATGGGTCCACCCTGGCCGATGCGTACCACAAGGCCAACATGGCAGACCGCATCGCTGCATTCGGTGGATGCGCCCTTTTCAACCGCCCCGTGGATGGCCCCACGGCGGAAATGATCACTCATAATTACCTGGAGGTGGTAGCGGCCCCGGATTTCGAAGAGGGGACCGTCCAGAAACTGGCCCAGAGGGCGAACCTGCGCATTATTCGCATTGCACGCATGGATCGTCTTTCTGACTATGACACCATGCGCTTTGTGGATTTCAAATCATTAATGGACGGCGGCATCATCGTCCAGCAGTCACCGCTCAATGCCATAAGATCTGCTGACGATTTCATGCCGGCCACCTGCGAATACCAGGGAATCACCTACACCATAGATAGGGCCCCCACGGAACAGGATTACGCCGATATGCTCTTCGGGTGGCAGGTGGAGCAGGGTGTGACCTCAAATTCTGTCATCTATGTAAAGGACGGCGTGACCGTGGGGATCGGTACCGGCGAGCAGGACCGGGTGGGGGTGGCCGAGATCGCCATCTTCAAGGCATACACCAAGTATGCTGATGCCCTCTGTTTCAAGACGCACGGTATTCCTTATAAGGAACTGGAATTGCAGGTTGAAAAAAGTGAGAAAGACCGCGAGCTCCTTGACGAAATTGATGAGAAGACAAAGAAAGCCAAGGGCGGTCTCATAGGAGCAACAATGGTCTCCGATGCCTTTTTTCCCTTTCGAGACGGCGTTGATGTGGCCATCCGGGAAGGGATCCGGGCCATTGTCCAGCCCGGTGGATCTTTGAGGGATTTTGAATCCATCCAGGCCTGCAACGAGGCTGATCCCCAGGTCACCATGGTCTTCACGGGCCAGCGTGCCTTCAAGCATTAGTTTTGACAAAACCCTCCTCCTCTGGTGGAGGACGCGGATAGGTCCTACCGGGGCTTCATGATGCCTTCCGCTCTTCGGGAAGAGCTTCACTTGCATGGCTTTTCCTTTTCTCGAGCTTGAATTTTCCCCAAAGCATAAGTTCAATACCTGCTAGGGCAACGCCTCCACCTATGGATTGAGTGAGTCCCGGGATTTGGCCCAGCCACACAATACATCCAATGAGAACCATCAATGGCTTGGTCGCCCCCACCAAAGACGCCTTGGAAGCCTCAAGGTACTGCAACCCTGACACTTGCAAGAATACGCCGGCAAACGGGCCAAGGAACGCGCCGAGTGCGATTTCCAGAAGATCAGGGAGCTCTGGAAGGGCTTTATCGGCCCGAAAAAGAAAAACAGTTGTAGCGACGGCAAACAATAAAAAGGTCCGATAGGTGGAAAAGGCTATGGGGTGAATATCTTTCAGGGTAACTTTCATGAGGATGGTATTGATAGAAAAGAGGAGGGACAAAAGCATAATAAGCAGAAAACCCAAGAAGACTGTTTCCCCTGCCTTGTAGGTCATCAAGATAATTCCTATCCCAAGGATAATACCGCCCAAAGCCTCTAAACCGGCAAAGCGCTCTTTCAAAAAAAGGATTCCCATGGTGATGGTCATAACGATAGAAACATTGGTGTAAAAAGAGACCACCGCGGGATTCATCAGCCGAATCACGTAGAAAAAGAGGAGCGTTCCGGTGACCTCAAACACTCCCATCACGATGGTCACAGGAATCAAGTGTCGAGGTATTTTCAGCATTCTAATTTCATCAGCCTTTACCATCGGTGCGAGATAGTAGACACTCCCGCACAGAAACCAGTAGAACAGGAACTGTTCAAACTGCATCCTAGGTTTGACATCCTTAATGACCAGATAGACGATTGAAAAGCAAATATTGGCCAATAAGATGAGGCCATATCCCTTGAGGGATTTTTCTTTCATTTCCATTGAAGTATTCTATTTCCACTTACGAGAAGCAATCAAGGGCACGACTGCAATTCGAACCGTTTTTAAACGGAGAATTGAATAACCATGCGGCACAGTTGTGCGATTATAACATCCATCTCCCGGATTGCAATACCTAACGGGGGGACGTTGTTGACTTTTTGCACTAACGCATTATCCTTGCCCTCTTTTGAAATGACAGGCACACCATAGGTAACGGGAGGTGCAACTCTCGAAAAACGAACCCATCGAAAATTTTGCGTTCACGTCGATGTGAGCATATGATATGCGTAACGTTCTATTCTTAAGAGGCGCAGACATCAGCACTTGGTGAAAATCCATGCATAATTTGAGGTCACCCTCAGCCAAGGAAGGGAGAACCGTTACCATTGCCGGGGCTTTGGTCAATGTGGCTCTGATCGTACTGAAGTTTGGTGCGGGGATATTGGGACACAGTCAGGCGCTTATCGCGGATGCGGTCCATTCTGTTTCCGATCTCTTTACGGATGTCATTGTTATTGTTGGGCTCTGGATGGGCCGGAAGGCCCCTGATGAGCGACACCATTTCGGCCACGCTCGGATCGAAACCCTGGCTTCTTCCTTTGTGGGGGTGGCCCTGATTGTCACGGCCTTGTACATCGGAATAGGAGCTTCACTCAGCATTTACAGGCATACAGGATCCCATCCCACGAAGCTGGCCTTGATTGCGGCCCTTTTTTCGATCGTTTTAAAGGAAGGCCTTTACCATTATACATTGCGTGCCGGCCGGCGGATCAAGAGCAAGCTCCTTGTAGCCAATGCATGGCATCACCGATCGGATTCCCTGTCATCGGTTGCTGTTGTGCTGGGGGTGAGCGGCGCACTTATTCATCCGTCGTGGCATGCCCTGGACTCATATGCCGCCTTGCTGGTCTCATTTTTTATCGTAAAGGTGGGCCTCGACACCCTCAGGGACAGCCTCCGTGAATTTACAGACACGGCCCCTCCATCGGAAATCGTGGAAACGATCAGGACCTGTGCCAGGGAGGTACCGGGAGTCCTGGACATGCATGATCTTCGGGTCAGGACATCGGGTGGCCGGTATCAGATGGAGACCCATATTGTCGTGGACGGTCGGCTCTCGGTTTTCGAGGGTCACCGGATCGCAAAGGCGGTGGAGACCTGCCTCGCAGAAGAAATTACTGACCTGGACCGGGTGATTGTGCATCTGGACCCTGCACCGCAGGAAACAATGACCGGGGACTCACAAAATTAAAAATCAGATAGGCATTTTGAAGGAAGTTGAGGGCCATAAATTGGGATACCATAGAAGAAGCTTCATGCGGTTCAGCAATGTATTTTTCATTATCCTGTTCATCATGATCATTGGATCCTGGCAGCGGGTGGAGGGGGCTGATATTCCTTTCCCCTTTGCTCCAGGAGAAAAACTCCTCTACAAGGTGGGATGGCTCTCTATACCCGCAGGAGAAATGCGCCTGGAAGTCCTGCCCATGAAAGAGATAAAAGGGGAGCAGGTCTACCACTTTGTGATGACCACCACCACATACAGTTTTGTGGATCTTTTTTACAAACTGAGGCAGCGTATTGAGGCCTTCACCAACAAGGCCGTCACCCGTTCCCTCCTCTATAAAAAGGAAACCCGGGGCAAGAAAAAAAGAGATGAAGAAGTTCGTTTTGATTGGGAGAAAAAAGTGGCGACATATGAAAAGAATGGAAAAAAGGAAGATACCGTCAATCTCCTGCCCGGCGCTTTTGATCCCCTGTCCATATTCTATGTCTTTCGGCTCCAGCAACTAGAAGCGGGAAAGATAATCGAAGTGCCGGTGTCTGACGGAAAAAAGTGCGTAATGGGGAAGGCAACGGTGGTGCGGAGAGAAATCATCCGGGTGGGGAAAAAGCGTTATGACACGTTTCTGGTGGAGCCTGATTTGAAACATATCGGTGGCGTTTTCAAAAAAAGCAAGAATGCCACTCTTCGGATATGGTTTACTGCGGACAAGGAAAGAATCCCGGTCAAGGTGGAATCCAAGGTAAAGGTGGGAAGCTTCAGGGCTGAACTCGTTCCTGCTTCTCCGAGACCATGAGTGAGAGAACTTTCCGGTCCTTCATCCTGACATAACCCTCATGGGTCAATCGAAAGTGGGGAATGGCGGCATTCCCCTGGGTGTTGAGAGTGAGAAGCGGGTTTTCCCAAGGGACGCCGTTTTGCTTCAGGGTTTCTTCAAAACGTGTGATCTGATCCCGGGCTTCTTTCATGGGCGCAAGGCTGACAACGCCGCAGAGCGTTGCCGGGAATTCTGCAACCACTTCACCGCCCACCGCATAGACCGCGCCTCCTCCCAGTTCTTTCAGTCGGTTGATAGCCGTTTCCATGGAAGATTGGTCACAGCCTATTACAAGCATGTCCGGCGTATCCCAGCACATGGTGGAACCGCACGCTCCCTGCTGCAAGCCGAATCCCTTGAGAAATCCAAGGAATGATTCTCCGCTTCCCGTGCGGTCAACGGCCAGAACCATATTCAAGCTTCCCGGAGCCCACTGGTCGCCAAGGTCAACCACCGTTTCCATTGTCACGAGCCTGGTCACCATCTCGATGGCCCGCACTTTCCCCTTTTCGGGCGGCATAATCACCGGCATTTCAGGAAGGTTCACTGAACAAAAGAAATTCTCCGGAAAAACCGCTTCCCGTGGTTCCACAAGGTTCCTGCCGTCCTGAAAGATGACCTGGCCCTGACGCATGACTGTCCTGGGAGAGAAGTCTTGGGGAGAGGGAATGATAACCAGGTCGGCAAGTTTCCCCGGGGACAATGAACCCAGTAGGTGATCCAGTCGGAAATGTTCAGCGACATTCAGGGTGACCATCTGGTAGATAAGTGAAGGGGGAACTCCCAAATTGAGCGCATCCCTTACGGCTGCATCCAGATACCCCTCCGACAGGAAACCCTCCGGGTCCATGCTGTCCGTGCAAAGGATAAGATGCCGTTTGTCTATGGACTGCTGAAAGATCCCTTTTACTCCTTCAAGTTCCTTGCGGATGGCCCCCTGCCTGATCATGACCCAGTAGCCGAGCCTGAGCCGTTCCAGGACTTCCTCTTCTGTGATGGGCTCATGGCACGAAGAAATCCCCAGGGAGGTATAGGCCTGCAGTTTATTTCCCGAAGCCCCGGCCGAGTGCCATTCCACACGCTTTCCGAAAAGGAGTGCCCGCCGGGCAAGTTCTTTGACCCGCTGCCCTTGCTTGTTTTCGAGCAGCATGTTGCCCCAGTAAATTTCCCCAATCCCAAGACACCAGGAGTCCTCCAGAAAATGAAATACCTGGCTGTTGGAAGGCGCTCCATTTTCCACGGACTGACTGATGCCGCAGAGGGGTGACAGCGTGTAGTAGCATCGGATGGGCTGATCCTTGATTCCCTCCACGAAGTATTTGATCCCGTCAATACCAGACACGGTAGCAAGTTCCGTGGTTTCAGTTACGACCGTCGTGGTTCCCGAGGGGATCACATGCCGCACGAATTCCTCGATCCCGGTGAGGTTCAGAATATGGGTGTGTGCGTCCATCAGTCCAGGAACGAGGACCATCCCTTTCACATCCATGATCCTGGTATTGTCATTCTGGAGAGGTTCCGGGTCAGGGCCCGCATACGCAATCCATCCCTCCTTGATCCAGAGAGAATGGCCTTCCAGGAATTCACCGGTAAAGCAATTGAACAAGGTCCCGTTGGTAACTACCAGATCCGCAGGGACCTTTTTCATGGCCACCAGATCCAGCCGGGCAGGAGCGTTGTTTTGTTCCATCTTCAAACCTTCTAACTATGCAGGTTGTTTAGGCGTTTGCCTAAATGCCTACAGTCTATGTCCCTGAGTTCTTGCCATCAAACCTTGTAAAGCGCATCAATGTAGCGTTCCAGGAGGTCACCCACGATGCTCCGGACGGGAATGGTCGCAGCCAGTCCATAGACAGGCGCCATGCCGCCCTCCTCCTCGGGATGTTCTTTGACAAAGGCAACAGCCGATCGCAGGTCGTTGATGAACCGTTCGGCCACCCCGGGTCTGGTGTGCCGCAGGGTGATGCAGAGATGCACACAGGAAGGCTTATGGAGTCCGTTGAGGCTCCAGTTTTTCCCGGCCATGTAGTCCATGACCCTATAGATATCAAGGGTCTTGGAGCCGAACGCAATGACCCAGAGCGGGTCTCCCAGGACGAAAAGATCCTCGATGTCACGTATGGTCTTCTTTATCTTCTCCCCGGTTTCGAGGATCTTCCTTGTGGCCTCCAGGTATCCTTCCTGACCCACCGAGAGCAGGGCTGCCCAGCACGCCGCACTCAGTGCACCGGGGCGGCTGCCCGCAAAGGTGGCGGAAAAATAGAGTCCCCCGGGCCAATCGGTGGCCTTAAAGTATTGATACCGGCGCAGGTTGAGATCCCGGTAAAGAATAACAGATGTCCCTTTGGCGGCGTACCCGTATTTGTGCGTGTCAGCTGAGATGGAAGTGACCCCCGGGAGCCTGAAGTCAAATGGAGGAACATCATATCCCAGCCGTTCGGCCCATGGAAGAACGAACCCTCCAAGGCATGCGTCCGTGTGAAAGCCGATGGACCGCTCCCGTGCGAGCTCCGAAAGCTCCTCGATGGGATCCACCATGCCATGGGGAAAAGAAGGGGCTGAACCTACCATGACGATAGTGTTCCTGGTGATTGCCTCCCGGGCCGCGGACACATCGGCCCGGTAATTTTCATCCACCGGGATGTGCTTAATCCTTATTTTGAAATACTGGGACGCCTTGTCAAAGGCCGCATGGGCAGTGACCGGCACGATCATCTCCGGGCGGGTGATCCGCTTCTTGTCTCGTGCCCAATCACGGTAGGTTTTCATGGCAAGCAGGATGCTTTCGGTGCCTCCGGACGAGACAACCCCGCAGACCTGTTTTTCCGGGTCACCGGGTCCATTCCCTTTTCCACCTCCAAGCATTCCTGCGGTCATGGAAACGATTTCCCCTTCGTACTTGGAGATACTGGGCCAGATATCTGAATGGAGCGGGTTCGTCTGGGAATTAAGGGCGTAAACCTGATTCAGGAAGCGGATGTGTTCCTCATCGCCATGGTAGACTGCGCCTGACGCAAAACCGTCTTTCCAGCGCGATTCCTCCTGCTCCTTGAGGGTCTCCATTTCCTTGAGGATATCCTCTCGTTCAATTCCCTTTTCAGGCATGCCCGCATAGGTAATGGATGTCTTGCGGTATGGCTTTACCTGTTCCTCGATGTCTTTCATGAGGGTTTCGAATTCCTTTTCCACCCTTCTGCGGACCGCGGGCACTGCTTTCAGGTACTTGAATGCCCAGGTCACCAGGCGGGGATTCATCCGCCCGAGAAAACTATTGGAAAGTTTTTGAATGTCCATGATTATTCTCCGCCGGCTAAGACCGGTTCAGTCGGGCGTAGATGCGCCTGTTTTGTTTGTAAATGTTCAGGAATTCCGCGAAAAGCTCATCGTAGATTTTCCGGTTTTCAGGATTGGGGTGGTAGGTGTTCGCGATCCTGATCCGGCCGGGGATGTCCTCGAAGTGAAAGTACCCGAGTGAGACCGCCGCCAGGAATGCCGCACCGCGCAGGTTGGCCAGGATAGGATCCTTGACCTGCCTGATGGTACGGTTGAACACGTCTGCGTGTATCTGGCACCAGACGGCGGAATTGGCCCCGCCGCCGATCATGTTGATGGGGTCCAGGGGCCTTCGGATGAACTTTTCCACATAGCCCAGCAGCCACCGGCCGTTGTAGGCAACGCCCTCAAGGACCGCGCGGATCAGGTGTTCACGGGTGGTGCTGAGGGATTGGTTGAAAATCCCGGACCGTACCGAGTGATCCTCGATGGGTGTGCGTTCACCATACAGCCACGGTGTGAAGATGACCTTGCCGCTCCCGGGGGAGACTCCTTCTGCAATCTGGTCAAAAATCTTGTACACGTCAGGCCTTCCCTCTTCCTGGAGGAGCTGGTCCTTGTGATAGAGGATATTGTCCCGCAGGAAATTCAGGCAGCCACCTGCTGTTTCCTGTTCGTTGGCAATAAAATACCTGTCCGGCATGGCCGAAGGCAGTGTTGCCATATTGTGAAAGATGTCTGTCTTCTTGTAGGGCACATGACAGGTGAGCCAGGACGAGGTACCGATATAGAGGTGAGCCTCAAAATCCCTGACCGCACCTGAGCCCAGGGCCGCGGCCTGTACATCGGGAGTTCCCATAATTACCTGGACATCTTCCCGCAACCCCAGCTCTTTCGCAATCTCCTTCTTAATGGGTCCCAGGACATCCACCGCCCTCCTAAGTTCCGGAAATTTGTCCCGCTCCACCCCGGCCAGTTTGAGGAGGGATTCGTTGTAATCCACCCGGGACAGGTCCCGGTTGTCCGTCAACCAATGGAGGGCGATGGAGTCAAAAGAGGCTGCGAACTTTCCCGTGAGCTTCAGGTTGATGTAGTCCTTCGGTTCCAGGAATTTATACGTTTGTGCGTAGATATCCGGATGTTCATTCTTGAGAAACAGGATGTGGGCGATGGGATCCTTCCCGGAATGACTCGGGATCCCCGCGGTCAGCCGCAGCCATTTCAAGAGCTTGAACAGATCATATCCCTCCACACTGATAATTCCACCCGCCATATCTCTGATGTACTTGGTTCCCCGGGAATCCAGCCAGATGATTGCGTTGGAAACGGCCTTGCCGTCCCGGTCCACCGGCACGGTGCCGGACCACTGGGTGGAACAGCAGACGGCGACGATATTGTGGCTCGGGACTAGGCCTTTATCAAGGACCCGGCGGGCAGTGCTGAGAATCGTTTTCCACCATTCATCCGGGCGCTGTTCCGCTCCACCGTCGGGAAGCAGGATGACCTCATTTTCTTCAAATTCGTGATCCACCACTTCGCCGGTGGTGGTCACCAGGGCTGACTTGGGGCCCGAGGTGCCCAGATCAATGGCCAGGATGTATCTGTCTTCGCCCGCTGCCATGGAATTATTTCTCCCTTCCCGCGATTCAGGTCCTTTTCCCGAAGGATCCTATTGCCTTATCATTTCTGATTCCTTCAGCCTCGTGTATATGAAGAGGTTGGTGAATGAGAGGATGATAAAAATGATCATGAAGAGCACATCCCGGTTCTTGAACAGGTCCCGTATGCCCTCGAAGAAACGGAAATGCTCGACGGTTCCTTCCCGGGCCGGCGGTGTGGGAGGTTTTTCCTTCATGAATACACAGAAAAGAAGCGCAATAGCGCCTGAAACAACGCCATACAAAAGGAGTATGCCTGTTATGCCTTGCGGGTTGGTGAGCAAGGGAGTGAGGGCCATGGCGATGATAATTCCCACGAACTGGGCAAGCACTGGGATCCCTGCAGCCGTGGCACGTTCCTGGACCGGGAACCAGGACGCCCCCACAGCGGTAATGGCATTCAGGTAAAGAAAAATTATTCCCTGACAGACGCCCTTATGATAATAACAGGATCCACAGGGACGTTTTCGTAATACCCTTTGGTCGTTGTTTTAACCCCCTTTATGGAATCGATGATATCCGTTCCGCTCACCACCTTTCCGAAAACTGCATACCCGAACCCGGAGGGACTTTCATCCCGGTGATCCAGAAAATCGTTATCCTCCACGTTGATGAAAAACTGGGCCGTGGCTGAATCCACCACATTCGTCCGTGCCATGGCGATGGTGTATTTTTCGTTTTTCAGTCCGTTTCCCGCCTCATTCTTGATTGGCTTTCTGGTTTGCTTCTGGTTCATGTCTTCATCAAATCCGCCGCCTTGGATCATGAATCCGTCAATGACCCGGTGAAAAATCAATCCGTCAAAGAAGGATTCATTTACATAGGCGAGAAAGTTTTCAACGGTTATGGGTGCTTTATCAGGATAAAGTTCAACCTCAAAATCGCCTGCCGATGTTTCAAAGAGCACGATGCTGCCTCCGGTGGTCTCGGTTTTTTGCGCTTCATCTGTTGTGTTCATTTTTCCCCCTTTTGTTCTTGCCGCTCTTTCCGCCCCATCATGGGATGGCGAGCGTCCTGTTATTACGATGGGAGTATAGTGCTGGAAAGGTTCGCGTGTCAAGGCGGGGAAGGTATGAACAAGAGGCCGCCCGCCATCGGCGATTGGGATGTTCCAAGAAAAATGAGCGGGAAGTGTAAGGATATGCCGGGATGCCCGACAAACTTACCACCATCAATTGGTGAAGAAATGGTCAATCATAATAAAAAATGAAGTGACGGCCACCTTCGATGACGCAAAGGTGACGTATGACGACATGGAAGAGGTCCTTGCCAAGAAGCATTTTCCGCCCACCGGGGAACCGCGGTACCTTAAGTGACCGCTTCTCTTCTGCAGACGGTGAGTGCGGATTTCAAAGTCCGTGCTCACCATTTTTCCCCGAGAGTCATTATCGCCTCAATACCCCGTAATATTGTCCGGTCTTGTCCATTTTGTCGCCTACCTTGGTCCCGCAATACTGGCAGCGGTATTCATATTTGTCACCATCCGGCAGGATGAGGAGCAGGAATTTTCTGACCGGTACTGCCTGTCTGCACTTGGGGCAATAAAGCTCCGTGGCTTCGAATTGATCGAAGTCTGCCTGGCCTTCCGGTTGGGTGGGGGTGTTCGGTGGTACAAAGCCGAATGGATTGTCTTTCATGGCACCGTTTTCCTCCCGTAACCTGTTCTTACTATTGTAATATTAATATTATTGGCAACTACCCAGCTGAACTTTTACCGTGAAAATACCCACGGCGGCGGCCGAATATGCGGACTGTATTTTCATGTCCGGGGGTGGCTGGGCTTATTTTGGTCCAGCCATGCTGGTTTAGCCCGCTTTTCTCACGGACCTCCGCCATAGCAGATTGCCCGTGAGAAATACGGGTTAGAATCTTTCTCTTTCGCAATCGGATGACTCTCGTTCTCTTTCATGCTGCAGCATTTAAGTGAATAACCTTTACAGACTTATTAATCTAATAATGAAAACAACCAAATGCAAGTGGGTCTGAAGCCTTTTCAGGGGAAAAGCTTCTTGACCGGGAATACAAATGACAGGTATGGTATGACTGTAACTGAAAGTTAAGAAGGAGGCGCCATGAAGATCAAACATATCGATCATATCGGGGTTGCAGTAAAAGAAATAGCCCAGGCCGGCAAATTTTATACCGAAGTCCTTGGGCTAGAAATCGCTGGAATCGAAAATGTCGCTGACCAGAAGGTCAACGTGGCATTTATCCCCATCACGGACAGCGAGGTGGAACTGCTGGAATCCACCCACGAGGACGGTCCCGTGGCAAAATATATCGCTTCCCGGGGAGAAGGAATTCAACACATTGCATTCCGGGTGGAAAATATTGAGGAGGCCCTCGAGGAATTAAAGCAAAAGGGAGTCCGGCTCATAGACCAGGCCCCCAGGCACGGCGCAGGGGGAGCGAGAATCGCTTTCATCCATCCCAAGGAAACCAATGGTGTCCTGGTGGAGCTGTGCGAGCGGAAATAAACCTCTGGCAGGATAACAGGACGGACAGGATCCTGATCAGGTAAATCCGATTTATCGTGATAATAACATGGCGGAAAACGAGACATACAAGACCATCAGATCGTTTACCTTCAAAGAGGGGTCCCTTTTTCCTGAACCGACGGACCTCCTGGTTGAAGCGCCGCTCGAGATCACTATTGACCGGGGAAAACAGGTGCTGATTATGTGTACCCCGGTTCTCGTCAGAGAGCTGGTATATGGCTTTCTGTTCACTGATGGAATCATCAATGATTCCAGCCAGGTGCTGGCATGCCATATCCATCCCGGGGAAAACGGCCATCCGGATGATGTCATCCAGGCGCATGTCACCCTGGCGAATTCTCCGCCTTGTGCCGAGCCAGATGCCATGAAAAGGGTTTCCTTTTCCAGTTGCGGGGTGTGTGGAAAACAGAATTACAGCGAACTCAACCCCAGGATTTCCCGTGTCAGGAGCAGGGTGCGCTTTTCCATGGCCATGATTAACACATGTTCCCGACGCCTGGAAGAACACCAGAAGTTGTACTGGAGGACAGGGGGTGCCCATGCAGCCATGCTTCTTGACAGAAAGGCCGCGCCAGTACTTTTCAGTGAGGATATGGGCCGTCACAATGCCCTCGACAAGGTCATAGGGGCTGCCCTCCTCCAGCACATCCCCATGGACGACAAGATCCTGGTTTCCAGCGGCCGGGCCAGCCTGGAAATGATTCTCAAGACTGCCAGGGCCGGGATTCCCCTGTTCGTGGCCATGTCAAGGCCCACATCCAAGGCGGTTGAGGCAGCCAAGGTGTACAATGTCACCCTCGTGGACCTGGCAAAGGGATCGAACCGGATTCACAGTCATGCCCGGAGGATAGAAGGATTTTGATGGGGCAGTATTTTTTCGTGGTCTCCGGGAATCGGGTATTTGCCATTCAATTGGCATCGGGATCTTATCATTTGGAATCCTTGAAACTCCCCTTATTTTCAGTAACGGGCTATGCTTTATAGAGATGTGTCAGGGGTTATTCTGGCGGGGGGAAAGAGTAGCCGGTACGGTCGAAATAAAGCCCTCGTGCAATTAAATGGCACCGCATTGATTGAATGGGTAATCAGTGTTCTGAAAGGGCTTTTTGAAAACGTCATCCTTATCACCAATACGCCTCAAGAGTATGCCTCTCTCGGCCTGCCCATGGAGCAGGACATCATCAAAGGATTGGGGCCTCTGGGAGGCATCTACACCGCTCTTCAGGCTATCCCTACAGAATACGGCTTTTTTGTGGCATGTGACATGCCATTCTTAAGCCCTGCGCTTATAACCTATCTCATT
>Ga0164318_10000157_pt1 | contig 42219 bp, 43 predicted proteins | sample GuaBasSedimGuay9_FD_113734 | JGI IMG/M metagenome (GOLD analysis project Ga0164318, IMG submission 113734) | Subseafloor sediment microbial communities from Guaymas Basin, Gulf of California, Mexico - Guay9, Core 4571-4, 0-3 cm | ecosystem: Environmental > Aquatic > Marine > Hydrothermal vents... | reverse complement strand
ATATATATATATATAGTTTATTTTAAATAAACTATATTTTTAAAATTTAACCATCAAAGTCAGCACCGAGTCCGGCTATTTTAGTAAAATGTGGAGTCATGGAGTTCATCCAATTAAATTTTGGATTAGGATACTTATTAATATTTTTAGGAGTACCTTCTATTCTACCGTTATTATAAAATTTTACATCTTTTACTTTATCAGTTGTTTGTAGTTTTATCTTACTAGGATATATACTACCGTGACCAATAATTGGATATCTGGTTAACAGAGCCGGGTATATGTTTATCATGTCATAAATAGCTATGTAAAACATTTCACCATACGTAATTGGTCTTATGAATTTGATGTTAAAATCATCCATTAATTCAGTATCATGAATATAAACAATTATGTCATCTTTTTCATATATTAAACCTAAATAGTTACCACCTATTTCTATAGGAGAATTTTTAACGCGATCGTCAACTAGTTTATTTAAAATATTAACTAACCCATCTTCAGTCATCCACTTTTCTCTTTCTTTACTAGGGAGTTCTACATTTATTGTTTTTAAACTATCTTTAGATATTAAGGAAGTTAAATTACTAGTTTCTGAAAATACATCTGAAAGAAATATTGTATTAACTTTATGCATCGTTACTGGTTCAGTTGCTTTTATATATTGAAATAACCCACATATTGTATCATCCATTGTAATAGCATTTTCATCGTCTAATAAGTCATTTATTTCAAATGGAATACCTGAAATTACATTTCTAGTTCCACCATCAATTACTCTTTTAGTCCATAGTCCGTTTATAAATTTCTTTTTACCATCTATTAATTTTATAAGATAATCATAAACTTCATTTATATTATTTTGTAATCTAAGAATAGTTGAATCAGCCATGTCTAATTCATCTTTTTTAAGATTCATATTAGATAGCATATTAGACACACTTAAGCAAGCTCTATAGAGGTCATTTATCTCATCTTCAACAACTCTACCATTACTATCTTCTTCGTACTCTCTTAAGCCTGCAGGTAGTACTAAAAGCTTATTATATGTTAACACTCCTTTTTTCTTATACTTCTCTATTAAATCAATTTTAAATTTTCTTTTTATGGATTTATTTTTAATCCATTTAATATCCATTAGTTTACTTGTAAAAAACACGTATCCTGTTTTACCATTTTCCATATCTGAGATAATGAAATTCTTTTCTTTATCATCCCATATAGCATATTCTTTACCTGTTATAATTTTTTTATAAAAAGCTGAAAGGTTAATTATAATGTCATATATCATAGGATGTATAATGTCTATTTGTAAATCAATATATCCAAATGAAGTATTTCTTTCCTTGGACCCTACGATGTTAAAAATTTCTGAACTATATAGACCCTCTTTATGAAATCCATCATTATCATTTTCAGTTATTAAACCTGTTGTTACTTTACCTAAAAATTTTACTTGATCTTTATCTGGAAAGATTAAATCTATATTAAAAGCTTCCTTTGAATTAAACTCCTCTACGGAAATATTATCTTCATCTTTATTTATCATTTTCATCCTTTTTTCATTTTCTTTAGTTTTCTTGATATAGTATATACATTATGTAATACTTTTTTAAAAACTATTTCAATATAAAAACTATAAAGGATTTTCTATGGCTAATAAAGATGATGAATTTGATGATTTGGACGACTTGTTTGGGGATGATGATGATTTTGAAGGAATGATGGGTGATAACTCTGGTGATAGAAATGCTAGTAGTGGATTACTAGGCGATGCCAGTAGTGGTTTATTCGATGACATTAATGATGATAAATTAGATACAATTGCCGAGGTATCTAAATCAGCATTTAAGACTATGGCTGGTAGTGATATTACCAGTAAGTTAGGTAATGTAACTAGTAGTTTTAAAAGCGAATTTAACGACGCTGCTAAGGATATAAAAAAACACACTAGACCGCTAGTAGCATCTATGAAAAAATACGTTCCTGAAGATAGTATGTTCAGTGGAGTGATGAAAAAGATAGATAATATTGTTGGTTCAAATAACGTGGAAGATTCTGGTCCTAGTAAAGAACAACAAGAGTTAGAACAAATTAAATCTAACATAGAAGGTGCTTTAGGTCAACAACGAGATGCTGAATTCAAAAACAGAATGATTTCAGAGTATATGAAGCATAACATGGAGACTAAAAGAGAAGAGAAGTTAGCATCTATAGCATCTTTTAGTAGAGCTACATATGATTTTCATTCTGAAAAAACTAGTGCGTATTACAGAAAATCATTAGAATTACAATATAAACATTTATTTATAGCTAAAGATTCTAGAGATATTGCTAGAACCGGTTTTGACGCATTAACCAAAATGACCGATGCTGTTGTTAAGAACACCGGATTACCAGATTTTGTAAAACTTAGAAGTATGGAAGCCTTAAAAGGTACTATGCGTAATAAGTTTCAAAATGACTTAATTGGTAATGTTTTTAAAAATAGTGACTGGATGGAAAACGCTATTAATAACGTGAAAAAGAAAGTAAAAAACACTACAGCTACCATGGTTACAGGATTAGGTGCTACCAATGAGATGATGGATCAAATGGGTGGCACTGATGATTTAGGTATGTCAAAAGGTTCTATGGGTGGTATGATGGCCGGAGGTTTTGTCAAAGAAGCTCTAGGTAATTTTGTTGGAAACATGGCATCTAAGACGAAAACTGGATCAAAGGCAATTGATTCTGTAAATAGATTAATGATGGATCCAACATCATTTCTTAAAGCTTCTGCCGACGGTACTAATAATAAAGCTGGTAAGGGTATATTAAATTTCCTATCCAGTTTAACAAGTAGTGGTGAGATTACTGGTGATATTAAACTTTCTAAAGAAAGTCTAAATGATAATACTATTTTTGACGTAAGAACTAAAGATAGTATAGTAAAAGTAATTCCTGGTTTATTAAGTAAAATTCATGCTGAAGTTAGGAGCATAAGAACTGGTGAAGAAGTTAGTGAATTAAAATATAATTTTACTAAAGGTATATTTGGTAGTTCTGAGGAATTTAAAGGTTCTTTTAAAGCAGACATTAAAAAGAACATGCATACTAAAGGTATGAATAGAGATGTTTTAAAATTAGCTGAAGATATCTTAGGAGATTCTAAGAAATCATTATCTAAAGAAGAAATGGCTCAATTTGCCGAACATGTTTATACGTATACATTAACTAATGATAATGTAAATGCTATGAATTTAGATAATAGTGATTTCATATTACCGATCTTTAAAAAGAATAAAAAACTTGGTACTAAGATATTAAAATCTTATAAGAAATCTAAGAATGATAAAGATGGTAATCTCAATGTAAAATTAATGCATAGTATGAATAGATCACTATCTAATATTAAAAAGAACATTGGAGATCCTACTAGGAAAATTCAAGGTTTAATAGATAACGGTAGAGAACAAGATTTAATAGACATGGGCATCATTTCATGGGATGATGACATGGGTGAATATAAGATAGTAATGTCTAAATATCAAGAGTTAGAAAAGAGTTCTTTAATAGCTACGTTAGATAAAGATTATATTGTAAAAGCTGATAAATCTAGATCCATGGATCCCAATGCTACTAATGTAAATATCAGTGATGTTAGAGGAATTCAAAAAGCTAGGAATAGAGTTGTTAAGAGTGGTAAATCGGCGTTAGATAAAGTTAATAATAAAATGGGTAAGAATAAAACATTTAAATTTTCTGAAGAAGGAGTTAGTGGTAATCCACTATCGCCAATGTCTAGTTCTAGTTATAGAATGTCTGGTACTGATAGACTCAAGGGTAAAACTAGTGAATTATCAGATACTGCTTTTAATAAAATGTATGATGATGTAAATAATTCAAAATCAATGAGATTATTGAAAATACATTATAAGAAAAATAAGAAAAAGTTAGATAAAAAACTTAACGAATCTGAAAGCTATAAAGAAGTTAAGAAGATTGTTAAGAATAATGCTAATGATGTATTAAGTAAACTTAAAAATAATAAGCATGTTAAAAAAACTCTTGAAAAGATGCAAAAATCATCAACCTATAAAAAAGCTAAAGATGATGTACATACGTTATTAGCATTTGCTAGTGATTTAGATACAGATGATATGAAAGCTCTTTTAGAAGAAATCCCTAATATGACTCCTAATGAGATTGTTGATAGAGTTAAATTATTATCTAAAGAAGGTATGGACGTAGTTGTTGATGTCTATAATAATAAAGAGAAGCTTGGTAATAATGCATTATCTAAAATTAATGAGACTGGTAATAAGATTAAAACCGACGGTATGAAGTTTGGTACTGATGCTTATAATAATAGAGAGGAGTATGGTAAAAAGGCTAGTGAAAAAGTTAACAAGTTAAAATCAAAAGTTAAAACTTTCATGTCTGATGATGATATGGAAGAGATTAAAGAAGCTGCCAAAAAAGATGGTGAATTCTATAAGAAGGTTGGATTAGAAACAGGTTCTAGGATTACTTCGTTATTATCTAAATTAACTACATTCATTACTAAAGATGAAAAGAACGATACTGCTGATGCTAAGGCTGAAAAAAGTAATTCTAGAAAAGCTAAATCTAAAGCCAGGGTTTCTAAGTTAGCTAAGGAAGAGGAAGAACGAGAAGCTGCTAGAGAAAAGAAAGATCGCGAAAAAGCTGGATTTGCTGGTACTAAAGACGGTTCCGATAAGAAAGGTGGTTTCTTAGGAATGATGTTAGCATTGATTGGTGGTGGATTAGGATTCGCTGGTAAATCATTAATGGCGTTAATTAAAGCTCCATTTAAAATCGCTGGAGTTATGAAAGACCTTGCTTCGTTTATATTACCTAAGAGTCCCGTATTCAGTCTTTTAACCGGACTTGGTGGTCTAGTTACTAAAGTTGCTGTAAAGGGTACTAAGTCTCTGTTAAAGGTCATTACAGGGATGCCTGGATTCATAAAGAATACTGCTAAGTTAATGACTAGTATTACAGCAGGATTAGGTTCTATGTTTTCTAAAGCTGCTGCTGCCGGTGTTATTGAAAAAGGTAAAAACTTTTTTAAAGAGGGATGGGAGAAAACTAAGGGAGTTTTTAACTCTGCTAAAGATGGAATTAAATCTGCTTGGAAGGGTATAAAAAGTGGTGCTGTTAAAGCATGGGATAAATTATCTTCATTTACTAAATCAGGTATAGAAAAATTAACTAATGCTGGTAAATGGATAGTTAAATCTAAAGGACAGCTTAAAGAAGCTTGGACTTTTTTAAAGAAAACAGGTGCTAAGGTATTTGAAAAAGCAGTAGGTAAGTTAAAAGTTATTAACGTTAATGGTGTATTAAAATACATCACATCAGGTTCAGCTATAGCTAAGGTAATTCCAGCTCTAGGTTTAATCATAGGTACTGGTACTGCAATTTATAAACTAAGTCAAGGTGATACATCTGGTGCTGCGTTTGATTTTGCCATGGGATTAACTGCTACATTTATACCTGGTGGTAGTGCTATAGCGTTAGCTGCAATAGCTGCCAATGAAACGCTTAAAGCTACAACAGGTAAAACTATATATGGTACAGATGAATTTAAAGCTTCAGAAAATAAATCACCATTATCCAATAATGTAATACCGATATCTAGTTCAACTAGAGGAGTTATTAGTAGTACTACTGGATTAGCTAATAGTGTTAGCAATATGTCTGTTTCTAAAAAATCAATAACAGAAGAAGATGAATCTAAAGTTTTAACTGCAAGAGAGAAATCTTTAGCTGATTTAATAAAGAAACGCGATGCTGCAAAAGCTGCTGGTAATGTTAAGTTAGTTACTATTTTAAATAGATCTATTAAATTTCAAAAAGATGGAATTAAAAATTCTAAAAAGAAAATGAAAACTAACAAAGCAGCTATAATTAGTGCTAGTAATGATCAGATGGCTTTATATGGAATGGCTAGTGGTAGTGACATCCAAGACATGAAAGCCTTATCTGTTGTAAACACAGTTCCTACTAACATTAGTAATTTTAAAAAAGGATATGAAGTTAAAACATCAATTCCTAGTATTACTAAAGGTGGTAAAAAGGTAGATCTTGATGTAGCTGTGACTAGTAAAGCTAATGAAATACCTAGTGCAGGTGATGGTGGCAGGTTAACAGGTGATCTTAAAACTATCGCATTTATAGTTAGAACACTGGAGACTAGAAATGTTTATAATAAAACAGGCATATTAAAAGATGGTGCTGGTATTTCATTTGGTGCATATCAATTTACAGAAAAATCAGGAAGTCTTTATACTTGTCTAGTTAATTTAAAATCTTTAAAACCTAATTATCTAAATGAATTAAATATAGCAATTGGTTTATTTAAAGGTAGTAGTAAAAATAAGTATACTGGTAATAAGAATAAGTTAATGTCATTCCTAAGAGAAATAGGTGGTAGTAACTTAGCTAAAATAGCTCAGGATAGAACGTTTACTCAAGAGTATTATAAGAAAGCTTTGTTATTAGCTAAAAAATACAGTAAGGTAAATCCTGGTGTGGTTTTACATGTTATTGATATGTATCATAACGCAGGTAGAGGTGGTGCTATAGCTATGCTTAAAGGAATGTCTGGTGATGATGTTGGATCAGCTAGTAATTCTAGAATGGTGTATTATAGATCACTATCTAAATGGAGTAGTTATGGTAAAGGTTGGAGAAATAGAGTAAAACATGTTAATGACATGGCTGAAAAATATTTAGGTACAAAAGCAATTACAGGTGATCTCGATACTACCAAAGATTTACCTGAAGATGAAACTAACGCTAGTAGTAAAATAGGTGGTAGTGAAGATAGTAGTTCTGATTCTGATTTTGGTGGTGGTGTCATGGATTCTATCAAAAGTAGTATAGAAGCTATATTTAAATTCTTTGGTGGTGGTTCATTTAAGAAAATTTCATCACCATCATCAAGTGGTGGTACAACACCTGGAGGGTTTGGTGAACAAGTAGAAGGTAAAAACGGTGAAGCGTTAACTGACATGCAGGGTACTCAATTAGGTATCTTCATAAACGCGTTATTATCAGCTGTTGGTAATCCATATAAATGGGGCGAGGAATCATTAGAAACCGGTGCCGATTGTTCAGGTTTAGTTTACGCAGCTCTTAATAAAGCCGGATTTAAAATAGGTAGGACGACAGCTGCTGGTTACTGGACATCTAAAAAAGGTCAAGTTATTAATAAACTAGAGGATCTTAAAATAGGGGATTCAGTTTTCTTTAGAAATAAGAAAGGTAGTATTCATCATATCGCTACGGTAACTGGTTTTGCAACTAATGGTGTACCGATTATAACACATGCTAAATGTACTAAATGTGGTACATTAACTGAACCGATGAGTAAGAGATATATAGGTGAATTTATTGGTGGTAAAAGATGGTTTAAATCTAATGCTGCAATGAGTAAGAAGATAGAAACAGATGGTGTTGTAGCTGACAAAGGAATGGAAGATAGTAATAAAGAAGATCTTAAGACTCAACGAAAATCAGTATTAGGAGATTTTACTAAATCTAAGACCGGTACTGGAGCACCTTTCACTAATAAAGCATTTAACAACAAGGACACTAGTAAACTAGATGATGTATTAAAAGATCCATTATCGTCACTAGGTGGTGTTTTAAATAAAAATGGTTTACTAGGTAAAATTAATACTACTGACGTACTCGGTAGTGTAAAAAGTGGAATAGGTGGTTTAGGTAGTTCATTTACAAATTCTTTATCATCAATGGGTAAAAATGTTGGCAATTCTACTGTAAAAAGAACTGATGAATTAGCTGGTATGATACCTAAATCTTTAATACCTAATTATAAAACTAGTGATGATAATAACATTTCACTTACAACTACGCCAATTACTAGAAAAGATACAAGTTTAGTAGAAGTTATAAATACTACTAATCCAACGTCAACGGTTACTACATCATCTTCAGTTGTATCTAATGAATCAGAATTTATTAACGTTAGTAAGCAAACTCTTGATAAACTAACTAACATTGATTCAACTTTAATAAAATCTTTACAAGTTCAAGAACAGTCAATGAAGTTAATGGGAAAATTATTAGAAACTGGTACTATGAGTAAAAATGATTTTAATGCTAAGGTAATTAAGAAATCAGCTAAGGTTCCAGTTGTTAATGAAAAACCAATAAATATGAAACGCGAGGGATATAAAGGTAAAGTGTAAAATTTATGAATGGAGTTAACTTTACTATTAAATGATAGATGTAAATTTATAATTTTAATAAAAAAGGCATAATAATGAGTTTAAAAGACGTTTGGAAAAAGATACACGATACATTTACAATAACAACTGAAATTGAAAATATAAAAAAAAGTAGTGACGTTATATATGATTCATTAACTAACCTTACTGATAATGCAAAAACTGTCAGTAAGGATCTTAATGACGTTATAAAAAATTTACAATTATGCAATCATGCTTCTATGTATAATGAAGCAATATCAAATGCTACTAATTGCTTACTTTGGTATATAGATTTAAATGGTGTAATCGTATCTATTAATGATAATATGAAACATAGTTTAAATTATTTCAAAAACGTTAAAGGATTACGAGATTATCAACTTTTAGAAATGTATAAAAAGAATTTTAAATCTTGTGATGCTAAAATTTTAACATCATGTTTTATGGATAGTAAAAATATCATAGTCGGTAATAAGACAATAACAAATGTTGAACGCGGTGGTCTATTTGGTAAAGAGTGTATATTAAGAATAAGAAAAAGTATTGTTAGAGATTCTTCTGGTAGGGTTATGGGTATCTGTGGAATAGCTGATGATATAACTACAATTGTAAATATTCTAGAAAAAAACATAAATAGATGTAAAAATGAAATAACTACAAATGATTTAAAAATCATATTATCATTATTCTTAGATGATCAAAATGATAACATAAGGAGATGATAATGGGTGATATTGAACATAACGAGGTTAATGAAATCAAGTTTCAATACTTGCAAAAATCTTTAGATAAAACAACTAATGATTTAGATAAACTAAAAATAGATATAAAGACGTTTGAATTAGATATTACAAAAGCCATAATAACGTTACAAACTAAATTAACCATTTATATCACCATAGCAAGTGTTGTGGTTGGTTATATTACAAAATTTTTATTTTAGAAAAAAAATATGCCTATACTATAGCCCAATGTGGGCTATAGTATAATTTTTATTTGTAAGATAATTATTAATAATAAACTAGGTGTAAAATCAGAGATTTCTAACACATCATTAAATGATTCATTTACATTCATATTTTTTACAATAGAATGCATTATTTTAATACTATGGTCAGTAATAACACTTATTTTTAATCCCCTATTTTCAGCTAATAAAGCTATTCCAATTATGAAATCAATGTAAAAATCTTGATTCTTATCTATCATCCAATCTAATATCCTTTTTTCTCCATCATCAGTCATGACTGTCAAAAGATTTCTACTTCTTATATACGTAGAAAGAAGTTCTATTCTTTCGTCGTTTGTATTAAATTTTGAAATAATAATATTTTCTAATATTTCATTTTCTTCTTTAGTCATCCATTAATCCTTCTTCTATCGAATCGTCTATACTATTCTTTAATTTGTCATTATCATCTTCAATTCTACCTTGAAGCATTATATCTAACGTATCTAATATATGTTTTGTTTCTTTGTCCGGTGAGATTCTTTTGGTTTCTTCATCATATGTAGCAAATGGATTTATTCTAACTTTTGGAGTAGGAACCTTCTTTGGTAAAAATAATAAACTACCTATAAATAAATCTGGTCCTGTTATTGATCTAGTATTTTCTGGGAACGTATTAGTACCACGTCTAACGCCCTTACCACGTTCTTGTAATTCCATTACCGATGTGATCTTTAGATATTTACTATCAGTACTAGTATCTACTAATTGAAGTATTATATTTTGTTCTTTAGATTTTGATATTTTAAATATCCGTCTTTTTGGTAACTGCATGTTCATAATACTACCAACTTTATCTGGTAATAGATTTTTAGTTTTAGACATTTTTGTAATTTCTGTTATTGATTTATTTATTCCGACTATTAAATCATATAGTAAATAATAAAGAACGTCTATATATCGATTATATATATTGTTAGTATACTCTTTACCCTTAGCTAGCCATTCATTAAACTTATCTAATATCATAGTTAATAAGTCAAAAAAAGTATCTACCTTAATACCTGATTCTTTTAACTTTTCTTTAATAATTGGATCCATGTATGAATCTAGAGTTTTATAATGATCAGTAATAGCCACATAACCATTATCTGGACTATATGTATCTTTAAAAATTATTCGTGATAATAATATTTTCCAATATTTTACTTCACTAGTAGTATCATTAACATTTATAATTTTAACCATATCATTACATACCTCTGGAAGTATATCTAACGTATAAAGAAACGAAGAAATTAAACTTTTAATAAGACTAGTCCTATTATTTTTCTTTATGCATATGTGTGCATCATGTTTTCTGTAATTTACATTTTTTAAACTTCTGGGTTTACTACCGGTAGTTGTATATATATCATGAGTATCTTTAAGAGATTGTACTATATTTATATCCGTAGTTATTATGGGTACTATATTACATCGATGTTTAAATGTATTCATTATCCCCTCGTTACTAAATAGATATAAAGCTGTTGGTGGATATACCTTTCCTAATTCATTTTTATTCACTCTTATTCGATGTAATTCTTCTGAGTATATAACATCACCTATAAAGATTTTATTATTTAATAAGAAGTTTCTTTTAATACTTCTGAAAGTTAATTTATCTCTTAATAATCTTACAAATAACTTTGTATCTAATGGCGATATGACAGTATCTGTTAACACCGGTGCTATGTTATACTTAGTACCAGAAATTGTCATTATTCCACCATCTCCAACAAATGGTAAATAAAGATATCTATCTTTTAACTTCTCTCCGTTATATGTAAAAAGAAGCTCTATTAAATAAATGTCAGTTCCAGCTAAATCATAAGGTTTTTTAAAATTACTCATTGATGTTATAGTAGCAAGTTCCTCGTTGGGTGTTAACCTTCTATATCCATGATACTTCAATAACGGCGTAGCAGACTTCATTGATGATCTGATTACCCTGTCTATGTATTCAGCCGCTTTATTAACAACCGTTACTGCGAAACCGTTTGTTATTTTTTCATTAAACTTTGGGACACCCTCGTCATATACCTTTTTAAGTACACTATTCATTCATTCTCCTTCAATGTTGTTTAAAGTAATTTACTAACTACCTTTCCCACGATGCCAATAGCACCAATTATATTATCAGCCGATTTTAACTTGCCAGCATTTGCGTCAGATCTACTTTTAATCTTAGCTGTTTCTACTCTAATCCCTTCTAATTTTATTTTTTCATCTAGTAATTCCATGTTTAATTTCTTTTCTAAAACATCCATATTACTTTTCTGAATATTTGTTTTTAATGTTATTAAACGATTCATAGATTCAACTTTCATAGAGTCCATGGTATGTCTAAATTTAGCTAGTTCTAAATATGCATTTAAATCACCGTGTGCTAATGCTTCTTCTCGTGTATTGTAAACTCCTACATTATTTTTTTCATTTAGATTATAAAATAATTTTGTTATAATACCATTATTTTTATAAGTTATATATATACCGTCTTTTATTAAACCTTTTTCGGGCATAATTTTTCTAATAACGTTAAAAGAGTTCAAATAATATGCTTTATTAGGATTTCTAGAATCGTGAATAGTAAGATTCATCATACCGTTTTTCATATCAATTGTTTTATTACTCGGAAACATTTTTTCAGTATTGTTTAATGATAATAATATCTTTTGATCAACTATGAACGTGTTAACATCTATTATCAAATCCTCTTTAGAAACAAATCCTATAAACCTAATTACATCATTTTTAGTAGAATCATCTACTCCTAAATGTAATATATTTTTAATACTATTTATTACATCGTCTGAAATATCCAATCCTGTATTATAATACTTATTTAGACCTCTAATATCTGCTCCCATTACATATGGTATAATATATCTTTCTACTATATAAACACCTTCATCACCATAAATTTCTGGATTATATTCAACTGGTGATTTAAGTTGGTTTTCAAATGTTACATAAACATTTTCTCTTTTTATATTATGAAAAACATGTAATGTTTTATGTGGCTTTTTTAAATAGATACTAGAATTAATTATTTTTTTCTTAGTATCAATAATACTATCATTTGTAAAAAATGTATCATTAACAAAATTCTCTCTGTGAAAAATAAGATTAGCATCACTAATAGCCATTTCCTCATCTTCATCAATTACTGTCATCATCACATTATATCCTTTAAATTATTTTATTATGGGTTTACATCTATACTGTGATTAGATTTTGTACCGTTATTAAATTCTAACGTTACTGTAAATCTAATCTTTTTAACTTTTAAAATTGATATTAATAAATTTATAAAAACTTTCCATGTCATGTTTTCACTTATTATATCATTTGTTATAGATGATTTTGATTTCTTTTTTACCTGTAAAGAACTAGTGTTAACATCGTTAACATATCTATAAATCATCGCAGGTATTCTATTTGTCATATTTAAATCTACCAGTATTTTTCTCCAAAGAATACTTAATAAACCTCCTTCTGTTTTATCGGTAGTATTGGATTTTAATAAATTTTCTATACTAGACACGTTTTCTCCTTTTATGATTAATTAATAATCATAGATAGCAATTGCTATCTATGATTATTTTAGGTTAATCTACTATTATAATATACTTGTATTTATTTTTGGATTTAATTAATTATTACTTCATAAATATCATCTATTAACTTTTCTATTAAATGTACATACGGTTTAATTTTTCTGATGTTATAATTTTCAATAGATGATGTTGTGATATTTCTTTTTTCATAGTACCATAATAAAATATTTTTATACGAATTAAATAATTCTATAACTAGTGGATCTGATGTAGACAAAAGATAGCCATCCATATCAACATACCATCTATTAAGTTTAATTTTATTAAACATGGTTTTATCTATGTTTTTAATTACCATTCTGTTATTTTTATTAAATGAACTAATGTACGATATATTATTACTATGCTCGTATAAACTTGTTTCAAAAGCATTAATTGTTATGTTTTTTATTTCTTTACGTTTTTTATTTAATTCGTTATAATTGTCTAAAATAAAATTTACTTTATCAATACTAGTTGTTGTTATTTTAAAAAACTTTTTAATTTTATTTAACAAAACATCTCCTTATTTTATTCATCAATGATATTGTTATAAAATAAAAATCATATATAAATAAAATAGATTAATACTACTTTATCTCTTAAATGAATATAAAAAAAGGATTAATTATGAGTAAAAATTTAGGTAATGATTTTTTTACAGGTGAAGATTTACGTTTATTAGATAAAACTACTAACTTAAGAGAAAAAATGATTGATGCCATAACTGATAATGGTAATGATATTCCTGATAAAACTAATGAGTTGAGAATACTTAATGAATTAATGATGGGATTAGATAAAAAAGTAATCGACATGAGTAACATACGTGCTAAAGTATCTAAAGATCAAGATGACACGGCTTATCAAGAACTTGTTATTGAAACTCTTAAAGAAGCTGCTATTAATAAGAAAAACGGAACTAGGAGTGATGAGGATATTTTATTACCAGATAACTTAATACCTGTTGATATTGTAGATGGTGAAATTGAAATTAATCCTATTGAATTAGAAGTAGATGACTTTATAGATAGAGGAGATGATTAATAATGTTTAATATAGTAAAAACAATATATAATACAGATTTAATAAACTCGCAGTTAACAGGTACTGATTATACGATACTACAAGGTACAACGTTAAATGAAAAATTTGGTATAATAGAAAATGTAATTGGTGATGAAAAACCAACATTAAAATACTTTACAATTGGAATGCCATATGAAGACATGTTTTCAGATAATAGTGTCTCTTTACAAACAGTAAAACACGATCCAATAGACGGGGCTCTTTTTAAACACGTTCCATTTTTAGTTAAAACGTTAGATTCTGATATTTCTGGTAGTGAACGTGAGGGATATAGATTAAGAGTAGAGATTTTAAAAGATGGTATTGTATATGTCTTATATTATATGAAAATAATTAATGTAGATGTAGCTGAAAGTATGATTGTAACTATTAACAATAATGATGGAATATTAATACCTGAAATTTATGAGACTGAAAACGTTGATAAGATATTAGAACCTATTCCAATTGAACATGATACACTATATGCACCAGATGATGTTAATATGGTTGTAGCTGTAAAAAAGATAAAATTAAAATTAACTGGCGCTGAGTTAAATGAAATTAAAGAAGCCATGCTTTTTATGTATCCTGACGAAGAACAGAAAATTGGTGAAATAGGATTGTGTTCTGGAGTAGATGTTGATGTTAACGGATATCCAGAATCAGCATATACACAAATGAACTATTTTATAAAAATGGACTATCCTATTTCTGAAATGAATGTGAATGAAGTAATTATAAAAAGTATAGACTTAGGTGGATTAGAAAGCTTGGCAATTCATGTATAAATAATAAAAAGGTTTACGGTTATGAGTATTAAAGAATTTAAAATAGATAATCATGGCTTTATAAATTTAGTAGCCGTTGATCCTGGAACAAATTATACTGGAGTAGCTATACTTAAGGTATCGTTACCAGACTTAAAAATAATTGGAATAGAAACTATTTTATTAGATATGTTTGGAATGGAAAACAGAAACGTCTTAGGAACAGATTTACAAAAAAGATTAGAGTATGTTAATCATAATTTTATAAAAGTATTAAATTATTATAAACCATATAGTGTAACCATCGAAAGTCCCTTTATAAATCGTTTTAGACCACAGGCTGTAATACCTTTGGCTAACTTGTTATGGTCTCTAGAATCGGCGTCTATGATGCATAATAAGTACATGATTGTAAATAGATTTGCTCCAAGTACAATTAAAAATAAAGTTGGAGCAAAAGGTGGAGCTGATAAGATAGGTGTACTAGATGCAGTTTTAAAAATGAATGAAATAACCAGTCTAATAAATCCATTAAAATTAAGTGAACATGAAGTAGATGGAATAGCCATAGCATATACTCAACTTTGTTTATTAAGAGAAAATGGTTGGTTATTATTAACTTAATAAACATATACAGTAGTCTTAGACTACTGTACATGTCTTTTAATGATTAACATAAAAAAAGGATTCAATGTGATAAAAAGTTTTATAGGACCATATCTTAATTATATAATAATAACTATAGTTTTATTTATAACGGGATATTTAAGTTTAAAGTTTTATAATTTAAACGATATGATTAATAAAAGAGATTTAATAATTGTTAATTTAAATATAAAAATAATAGATGTTGAAAATAAAAGAATAAAGGTTATAAATAAATATAACGCTATGGAGAATAAGTACAATGAGCTTTCTAACAATATTACTAAAAATGAAATAAATGAGTTAGATGTGAAATTTGAAACTCTTGATGACGTTGTAAATAAGACTATTTTAAATATGGTAAATAAAATAGATTTAAACTCTACAATTGAAGTCGTTAAAGAAAGAAAAAATGCATCAAAAAATAATATAGATTCTATATATTTTATGTATAAAAAAATTACAAGTGATGAACTATGAAATACCTATTAATACTAATTTCGTTAATATTTTTAACTGGATGTAGTGATAATGAACCTAAGCCTGATGTTATTATAAAATATAAAACTAAATACATATTACCACCTAAGAGATTTATGCATATGTATAAACTAGAAAAACCAATAAGTAAAAATAAGTTTTTAAAGATGAGTGCTAGTGAAAAAGAATTAGAATTAACTATCTATGCAATAAAACTATTTTCCATAATTGGTAAGTATAAATTGCAAACTAAGTCAATTATAAATTGGAACAAAAAACAAATACAACTAATTAATAAAAGAAGAAAGGAAGAAGATGAAAAGTAATTTATTTATTTTAACTTTTTTATTATTAGGATGTAGTGAACAACCTGATACTAGCGATTTAGAATTAAGAAGAAGTATGAATAAACAGACATTATTAAAATACTGTTTAAAAACACACAGTACTGATGTAAAATACTGCTTGATGGTAAAATTAAATAAATAAGGAAAAAATAACAATTTTAGATAAAGTAACACTTAATAGAAATGTGTTTACAGATGCAAGTATTACATATAAAATAAATATACAGTAGTCTATGACTACTGTATATTTATTATTTCATAGAACCTATTTTATCTTCTACATCTTTTTTCATTTTTAAAAGTGCTAGCTTTTTTCCAACGTTTTTAAAATTATCAGCTAATAACATGAATTCATTAAAATCGTGTTCTGTGCACTTTTCTTTATATGATCTTTTATATACCGTATGAAGCATTATATGATGCTTACCGCACAAGCAAACTCCATTATCTACATTGTATCGTTGATCTTTAAAATAACTCCATGAATTCTTATGATGAGCAGCTCTTCTATTAATTGATCCACATATGACACATACCTTATCTCTTTTTATAACTTTAATACGCCAAATTCTATAATTTCTATCACTACTTCTACCAGGCATTTTAATATCCTTTTTTTATAAATTATTATCAAAAAAATAAAAAAATATATAACAATAGGCATTTACCTATTGTTATATTTCAATTGCAGCTAAAAATGTTAATTTATTCTTTTTTCGATGTGTTATATTTCTATAATCAATAGTTAATCTTAAATTATCCATCATTGACATTAGTAAATTAATGTCAGGTTCTACTTCTTCCATTAATGGAATCTTACCTATTTCAATAACTTTAATTTCGTCATTATCTTGCACGGCAATAGTATATATATAATCATTATTTTTTATAGATAAATTAATTACAATACAAGTTCTATTATGTTTATCTATAAATGTTTGCAGTGGAATCATTGCAGTATTACCAATGAAACGTTCACTAACCTGTCTTTTTAAATCACTAGGTAATCCATTTAGGGTTTTAATAGACATATCTCCAATTGGAATAGTTGACGATAAATATCTATTTTTCACATTAACTACATTTACTAGTGAATAAATGTTTATTAGAGAACTATTAACTCTATCGTACTTATAAACTCTTGTAATGCTTGAATAAAATATTGATATTATAACATCACCTTCTGAATTTATATTAACCGTGTTTAATACATAGTCACCAGCATCACTTAACGAATAAGTGTTTTCTATACACTTTCCTGTTAAAAAAAACTTAAGATTATATTCATATATTATCAATACAGTTTTACCATCAATAATGCCTATCTTTATATTGTAAATTGTAAAGATATTTTGCATTTTAAAACTAACACCACCTTTATGTACTATTAACATCAATTTTCCTTTTTTAATTACATACTCTTGAAATACGTGAGTAAGAATATAATGTATAAACAGAGACGTATAAAAGTCTCTGTTTATTTTATCGTTTATACCATATAAATACCTAGAAACTAGTCAAGATAAGATATATAATTTTATTGCGTTTAATAGATAAATTAATGTATTAATATCTATTAAAAATATTTACGTATAATGAAACTATTATAAGTATATTATTTTTCAAGTTAATTAAATGGAATGTCTTCATAATGAATACCAAGATTTAAAAGACTAGTAAAACTTATTACTATTCTTTCTTCTGTTATATAACACTTATCTATATTATTTATAAAATCAGGTAAACTTAAAATTAAATGTTTACTGCTAATTAAAGTATCTCCATTTTCTTTAGTTATTTTTACGTTACCGTTTTGACAATTATAACCTAGGATTACAAAAAGTGCATCAAATGGAGATTCATCTTTATCCAGACATGTATTAAGTTCTTTAATATACATTTCTTTATGTTTTGCATCAGGGACATTAATACCCCTTGTTTTACATATGTTACATACATGTTCTATTCTAGATTTTTCACTTACATTAAAATCTCTAGCTGAACTTATCAAATATTCTAAATTTTTTAATCTTCTCATTTCATTTTCCTTTTTTTTATTAAAACAATACTCCACCAGATCTATTGTGTTTACTAGCATTCATTTTTACATTTTTACCTTCTAAAAATAAATCTATTACATCTACTTCAGATATAGTAATCTCTACAGAATCTTCATCTTCCATACCTAATTGGTATTTTTGATAATTTTCATCTGCTCTGAAAAATCTTTTAGCTATTCTTTTATTAGTATTACTTTCATACTTAAAAAATAAACTATCAAATTTTAAACCATTATTTGTTTTATATTCTATAGATTCACTATGTAGTTTAATACTGCCATGGGGTATTATAACTATCTCATTTAAAACATTTACATCAGAATTTAAATCACTTAATAGAGATGAGTATTCAATTAAATTGTTAGTTTTACCACCTTCGTTTATTAAAGCATTTAAAATATCCCAACTAACATCGTCACGCATGTTTACAATATATAAAATATATTTCTTTATCTCATCAGTAAGATTTGTGTCGTCAACGTAATCAAGCACATCTTCTAATAATAGTCCAGTAAATTTAAAAGAATAATAAACTCTACCAGGTCTATTTTTCATTTGATCTGCCAGTGCGTTTTCATAATTAGTAGTTAAAAGGATTAACCTCTTAGCACTAGTAGCACCATCAAAAAATGATAGTAAATCTTCTTGTAGTTTCTGATTATATGTAGTTGTAAACTCGTCAAAGATTAATACTACATTACCTAGACCGGTAATGAATTTTTTAAACTCCGTATCTGAAAACCCCTCCTCTATTAAAATTATAGGATAACCATCTTTTAAAAGAGTGTTAGCTATTCTCTTAGCCAGCATAGTTTTACCAGTACCTTTTAATCCATGTGATGTAACTGCTATGCCATCAATAGATCTTTTAAACTCTTTAATTACTTTATCATGTCTAGCTAAAACTTTAGCATTATCCTTACCTTTTAAAATAAATGGACTCTTAACTGGAGATAAGAAGTATTCATTATTAATTTTATTTCTACTTAATAAATAAATTCCTATTTCTAACGTATTTAAAAATTGACTCATACTCATTTATAACACCTCCTAGTATTGTTATTTATGTTTAAAATTGATCTAATTTAGTAAAATAACTATTTAATAATAAAATAGTTAAACTGGAATGACCGTGAAATCTTTTTATTTGAATAAATGTTATCCATATCATATTACACATTTTTAACGCATCTATTTTATTTTTAAGTTTTTCAATACTTGCAATGATTCTATTAAACCATATATCTAATTTCTCTCTTGTAGTTGGTAACACCGTAGAATCAATTTTCATTGCGTACATTCTAGCTACCTGTAATCCATACTTTGATGTCTCAAATTCTAGTTGTTCTTTGTTTACATTCATAACACATCCTTTTATTTTTTTGTATCTATCTAATACTATTTTTATAATATAGTTATAAAAAAAATTAGAAAAAAAAACCATAGAAATATAACATCTATGGTTTAAGGAAACATCTGTGGTGTTAATTTAGATAGTCATGTGTTCCACAGAAATAACTAAGTTGTAAATTAAATCAAGAATCCCTGCAAGAGTTAATTATAGGAGATCAACTTAGTTAATAATGAATAATTGAATAGCATTAACAACACTATTACTAGTCTTTCCTAGCAGTCTAAGAAAGATGTTTAACCATCTTTCTACAGTGGACATGAAAGGAGGGCGGTCATCAACCACTGCGAATGATGAAAGATACAACTAGTTAAAGAAGTACACTGTAATTATATAGGTATATGCATCATTAGAGATTCAATATTTTAAAGAACCTCGTGATCGTGAGGTTCACCCGATTTAGGTTCAGTAGTACAGTTTTTATTACATTTAACACTAGCGTTAAAACTAACAGTAGAATCAAAATCTACCTTACCACCTTTAAACGTTGTATTGCTACTATTAACTATAACATTCTTACTATTAACTGTAACGTTAGGAATGTCAATTGTAAGTGTACCTGATTTACTATTTAACTCAATCTTATTTTTTTTACCATCTAGTATTGTAAATATGCCTTTCTTAGTATCTAAAGTAAAGTCATACGTAGTTAACTCACCATCATTATCTGATGTATGGATGTGAACCATTTTATTAACAGTATCAAATTTAGAATAGTATGTATTTTTTTCATTTAATATTTTACCAAATTCTTTTTCATTACCATACGTATTTACAACAGCTTCATTTCTTCTTAGATCATGTTCTATAAAGAATGTTGTCCAATAATATCTTTCACTACTACCAAATTTAAACACTAATACGGTTTCACCCTTTTTTACATCAGGAGCTGTTACTCTATTAGAACCACCTATATTAACCCACTGAGCTTCTATTGTTACTTCCTTTGTTACAGTAGATTGAACCATGCTTCCAGCTTCATTACTAGACATGGTTTTCTTTTCATCTTTTTTCTTATCTTTCTCTTCTGTAATACTACCATCATGTTCACCTAATTTTTCAATTGGAAAACACTTTATACTATTCTTACCTAACTCCTTATCTTCAGCTACCACACAAACGCTATATATACTTAATGCACTTGACATTATAAATCCTTTTTTTAGAAATCAATGAAAGTATTAACGTAAAAAAATATTAAAAGTTAAAAAATATAATAGAGATAATTCCTTGATAAAAAAGGAATATTATGAAAATTACAAAACTTATTTTAAAAAACTTTAAAAGACTATATCTAAGTAATATAAATTACATAGAATATGAACCAAAGAATTACATAGAACTAATTCTAGGTCAAAATGGATCAGGTAAATCTTCTCTAGTATTTTCTTTAACTCCGTTACCAGCAGATCTCACTAGGGAGTATGATGAGGATGGATATAAAGAAATATTCATAGAACATAACAATAGTGTTTTCAAACTAGGATCTTATAAAAAAGGAAATAATCATTCCTTTATTAAAGACGGAAAAGAGTTAAACGATGGCAATACTAGAAAAGTACAATTGGTATTAGTTAAAGAATATTTTAATATAACTCCTGATATACATGAAGTAATGACAGGTATAAAAAACTTTACTACAATGTCTGTTAACGAGAGGAAAAACTGGTTAACTAACATAGCTGATGTTGATTATAATTATTCAATAAGCGTGTTTAATAAATTAAAAAGTAGACATAGAGATATATCTGGTGCTTTAAAAATATTAAATACGAGATTAGTAAATATTGAAAAAAACGAATTATCAGAAAATGATATAAAAATACTTAAAAAAGAACATGACACTGTAAATGAGATAATAGGAGATTTATTAGAATCTAAGACAGATGTATCAATTCACAAAGATATTGGATTAGAGAGTGTTCTAGATAGCTTAAACGATGATTTAATGAAAGTATTAAAGAATAGTAATCAAAAAGTTAATTATGATAAAATAAAAAATGATATAATAAAATATAATGGACAAATTGATATTAATAAAAAAGATATAGAAAAGTTAATATTAGAGTTAAAAAATATAATTAATAAAGAGAAAATAAATAATAGTGATGAAAAACCGTTTATTAATAAAATTGAATCTTTAACAAAAACTAGAGATACTATTTTAAAAAATCAATACTTAAAATTTAATAATATAAGAGATGTGAATGTATTATTTAATAATATATATTCCGATCTATTGGACGTTATAGTCAAATCTTTAGAATATGTAGATATTGATGCATCAGTTGAAAAAAATATTTTAGTTAATAATGACATTAGTAAATTAACAACTTTACTTAATAACGAAAATATTAAATTTAATAAATTACTTATAATAAAAAATACATTAGAAAGTAACAAGGATAATAGTAGCATTACATGTAACCAATGTGGGAATACTTGGATAGATAAATATGATGATAAAACATATAAATTAACTTTAACAAAAATAGATAACTCTATTGAAAAACTAGATAAACTAAAAAATGAATTAAGTTGTAAAAAAGAAATCATGGATTTAATGTTTAAAAAGAAAGAATTGATAAATGAAGTTACTAAGTATCTTAATAATGACTTATTACATCCAATATTAGAATATATAACAATCACTAGAAATTTAAAAATAGGTTATGATGTATCAATTATAAAAGATGTGTTATTTGCATTATTAAACGATATTAAAAAATGGGATACTGTTAATGATTTAAATTTTGAATTAAATAAATTAAAAACTAGTGTAGATATTATAAGATCATCTAGGATAGCTTTAATGAATGTAGAGGTAATTAATAAAGAAAGAGTTGAATCAACCATTCATGATAAGTATTTAGAAAATAAAGAACTATCAATTATTATTAATAAAAATGAAAAAGACATTTTAAATATAAATAAGATACGTGAAATAAGATCAAAGATACAAAACACTCTATTGCAAATAAAAAATAATACAGAACTGGATTATGAAAACATTAGAAACAATTCTATAAATGAATTAATAAAAATATTTAGATTAAAAACAAGTGATATAGAAATATTAATTAAAGATTCAGAATTTACAAATAATACTATAAAAGACGTTAAACAAGAAATACTAGATCTAGAAAATAAAAAGAGAGTATTAACTTTATTAATAAAAGAATTATCACCAAGTGAGGGATTGATAGCTAAGTCTATAATGAATTTTTTAAATAATTTTACTAATGACATGAATGAATTAATAAACTCTATTTGGACGTATGACATGCAGGTATTACCATGTACAATTGATAACGGAAGTGATCTTAATTATAAATTTCCATTAATGATAAATAATAATGAAGAAGATGCGATAATAGATGTTAGTAAATCTAGTAGTGGTATGCAAGAGATTATAAACCTATCCTTTAAGATAATCTCAATGTATAGATTAGGAATAGATGATTATGCTTTAATACTTGATGAGTATGGTAAATCTTTAAGCATTGATCATAAGGTTAAAGCTTTTAACATACATAACACATTAGTCAATTTTAATTTTGATCAAATTTTTATAATATCTCATTTTGAAAATCAAATATCATTATTAACTAATGAAAACCCAGGTATAACAATTCTAGGAGATGAGATGGTGTATACTAATAATGTAGATAAATATAACGATAATGTAATTATTAAATAAATAACACCTACTAGAATGGTCCGCTAAGACCATTCTAGTAATGTTAGGTTTTTTTTCTTACAGAAGTTTTCTATATTATCATGTAGATTAAGTTTATAATCATAATCGCAACTACTACCGATCACACCACCTTTATAAGTACCTTTTTCTTTACCAACCTCATTAGAAAAATCAAACCATATTAATGTAGATACCTTAGGTTTATTAAAATATTTTAACCAGTAAAACCACTTACTGCCAGTTTCAAATATTGTTCTTTTAATGTAACCAATACCCTCTATTTCTTCACCGTCAAAATTATCTTTAAATTTAAGTTTAATTTTAGCGTCAGAAAAATCTGCGTTTTCATTATCAAAATTCTTTTTAAAAGCATAACACTCTCTTAATATAACACATACACTTAATGAGTGTGGATATAAGATATCACGTCTAACTAACATAGACTCTTTCCATGGGAAATTAAATATTTTATAAACAGTAGGTATTTTACTACCTCTTCTTAAAAATCCTTTATCAGCACCATATTGAAATATTATATTATGATCGTATTTACCATAATTTAAAGTCAAACCTATTCTTTTAGCATAAACTACACGTTCATCTTTATAAGGCTTTAAAAACGGTTTACTAAAGTAATACGTATTAACTGTATTCCACTTATATATTAATAAATGTGGTCTAGTGTGACTATCATGTGATGATAATAAAAATCCTACTTCTTTATCACATTTCTCAGTTCTTTTTAACTTTATTCCAAACATGTCTATACCCTATTTAATTCTTTATAAGTATTTTCTAATTCAGAGTATATTTTATTATAACTCATTTCATCAATTTTAGTAAAGTCTAAAATATCAAATAAAAATACATTATCTTCTTCACCATTCCATATTTTATTATAAGTACCTTCTTTATAACCATGCTTTTGTCTAAATTCATTTAATACATTTTTACCTATGTAAAATTTATATAAATCTTCAAAACGAATATTTAGAGTTTTTACCATACTTGTAAACGTATATAATAACTTACTTATATCGTGATAAAATGTAACTTCAATTAATTTTTCAATTGATACTATCTTATCTTCAACGCTTGGATTAATTACATCTAAACTATCGTTAAAGAACTTAAATATAAAATCTACAATAACATCATTACTAGTAACGTCTGTTATTAATTTATGTTTTGCATTTCTACTAGATTTAAAAAACTTTAACACATTAGCTAATATAAAATGCCAGACATCAACGGTTTCTATTAAAGCATTATCTAAATCATCTTTAGCGTGTAAAGACTTCCAATGCTTCCAATTAAAACTATCAATTAACTCACCAGACTCCATTCTGATACATCTTTCCCAGTTAATTAATCTATCCTCTTTAGTAGTTCCATCAATCCAACACTCTCCGTTAGTATCATTGTTTAACTTCTCTTGCAAAGTAATCATTTCCAATAACATATCTTTTTTATTCATCTTTTTCAATCCTTAAGTAATTTTTTATATCATTATATCGTTAAGAGATAAAAAAATATACAGTGGTAAAAAACCACTGTATAATAAATTAATTATCCCAATCATCGTCAGTATTTTCTTCTTCTTTTTTATCACCTGACTCATCATCGTTTACATTAGGAGTTTCTTCTTCTTTTTTATCACCTGACTCATCATCGTTTACATTAGGAGTTTCTTCTTCACCTGTATCCGATTCTTTTTCATTAGTGTTCTCTTCTTCTTCTTCCGATTCATATTTTTCACCATCTTTAATAATCACTTTATCTAACTTCTTTTTAGTTTTAGTATTCTTTGTTAAAGTATTTTTAACAGCATCTGTTAAATTTTCTAAGTAATTTTGATATTCATCCATTACATTTAAAATAGGATTACCATCTTTATCTTTAGTTAAAACATTTTGTAGATCTGGTAAGTAATTATTATCACTCATCCATTTTCTAAGTAATGTAGTTGATGTAGCTGTTTTAAACGCGTCTACCTTACTTGACAATTCTGATCCACTCAACTCTTCTGGTAACGCGTCTTCAGATAAGAATAACTCTATTTGATCTTCAATCGCAGATTTATATTCGTCAAACGCGTCTCTTAATCCACTTTCATCATAATTTTCAGGTTGTGGTAATTCTATAGTTAAATTTTTAATAAAATCATCTAAAAACCATTCAACAATGTAATCATCACCTACTCCAGATGTTTTTAAATTTACTTTCATTTCACTAGATAGATTTGATTTAATGTCGTTCATATTTTCTGTAATAGTATTCTTAAGATCTTTTCTTATTTTATCATCATTATCTACTATAATTTTAATGTTATTAGTTACTTGTGGTGCAAATTGATTCTGTAATAACATTACACGTTTAGTTAACAATGCATTATTAGCAAGAATTGTTGTAGCAAAATCTCCACTAAAACCATTATCTACAATCTCAGGAGTTAAACCAAAAGACATTATCATATGTTTTTTAATACTTTCTTCTAATACATCTTCTGGTTCTTTTATATCCGTATTAACACTTTCAGTATTTATTTCCATTTCAGGAATACCTGGATGATTGTTAAATTGAAATGAGAATCCAACTTTTTGACTCCATAAAACTAAATCATCAATGTTAGTAACACCGAACGGTAATTGAAGCTGTCTACTTTTCATAGCCTCCGTTCTAATTATATCCATAGTTTTCTTAGGATCAGGATCCTTAGGATCTAAAGAAGCAGATACATTAGTATTAGGAATAGAATTTTTAATATTAGCCATCAATCGTGCAAAAAGTAACATTGCTCTAATACTAGCTAGCATTGATATCTTTTCTAATAAAGATTCACCAGTCCCATTTGCTCTGAAGTTAAATGCATAAAAAGAAACTACCTCAGATGGTAAATATAACATTCTAGTTTTTTGTTTTTTAAGAACTCTAGCTGTCATTACTTTATAAATATGACTAGTATCCAAAATTTCACCAATGTCACCTATGTTACTATCCTTAACGGCGTTTATTATTTTTTTATCTATAATACTAGAATAAATATTTTCTATATCATTTACCGTCGGTACTTTTTCAGTAATACCTCTTAAAGCAATTTTAGCTTTATCTATTATATTGTTATTATTTATACTTAATAACTCATCTAAGTCACTAGCGTTCCAACTATCATTAGTCGTAATTGGAACACCTTTTTCATTTATTAAAATAAAATATCCAATATGATCACTGGGTTCACCTGGCATATGTATTGGAATAACTGATTCAACAGGTAACTTCATCTTTAACGGTTTACCTACTGATTCTCTTTTATTTTCTTTATTAGAATTTATAGTAACAACTTCACTGTTTTTATGAACTGGTGTAGGTTTAAAAATATTTTTTAACATGGTATCAACATTTTTTTCATATGTTTTTTTATAATCGTCATGTCCTTCTAAACCAATGTGTAATTGTTTTCTAGTTTCTTTGGATTTAATTTCCCTATAAATATTCTTAGAATTTAAAATTTGTACATTATCGGAAAATGTAATGTATTCATCAGCTTTAAAATCTTTATTAATTTTCTCTTCAGTTGTTGTATAATCTATATTAGTAGAATCATTTGTATTAAAAAGATTTTTATTAACATCAATTTCGTTTATAAATGATTCTAAACCAATGTTTTCACTAGGTCCATTAATTACATCGTCAACAGAAGCTTCTGGTATATACGTTTCTATGAATGAACCCTTTGTAAAAAGAGACTCTCTTAGAATACTTGGTAATTTATCAGTTAACTTATATTCTAAATTAATGTATTTTTTTAAATTTGATAAAAGAGTATTTCTAATATCAGATGAAATTAATGAATTTTCTGATTTAAACATTAAATTTACCGTAGTTAAATCCTTTGGTGATAGTATAGATGATATAAGAATTTGAATACTCAACTCAATATCAGGGAAAAGATCTAAAATAGATTCATTGTTTTTAATTTTTTTTTCTATAGAATTACTTATTACATTAAAGTCATTAGATTTTAATTGACTATTTTTAATAGGATCATTGTTATCACTATTTAATTTTTCTTTAAGTTTTAAATTTATATCATTAGACGGTGGTCTTATTTTTATATTTTTATTTTTCATAACTACTCCATAACTAGTATTTTTTTTAAAATTCAACTAAAACACTTATAAATAAAAAAGGATAAACATGTTATCATATAACCCGCTAGTAAAGAATTCACTTTTAATAGTTAATTCATTTATAATAAAACTACATCCAATAGCAGTCTCAGTTAATAACGAGATAGAAAAAGCATATGGAAGAAACATTGCTGACTTCATAAGTAGTGATTTAACTACATGGAGACATTATAAAAACATGACTGGAGAGTATCATAGTTTTGATAATTTATTATTAAACGGTGAAGTTATTAAAATAACAATTTTAGAAGATCTTATAGAGTATCCACTAACTAAAGAATTATTAAACAATAATTTAAGATCTAAAAAAGAATTGATGTCAATGGGTAGTTATTATTTTGATTTATTAGATAAATATCCAAATCATGAAACGTTGATAAAAGGTATAATATTTCCAATAGATATGACAGATATTTTATTAGCTGAAGATGGTGTAATTTTATATCATAATCCCGATTTAATAGAAAGACAAGAATATACATTAATAAAAGATGTAGAAAACGAGATTAAAAGATACTTAAAAAGATGGAATGTTATAGAATATACAATTATAGATGATTTATATATAGCATCTGTATTAGCTAACGTAATAAGTTTATCGGTGTTAAAAATAATGAATCATAGAATATCTAAATTAGGTACATATGAAGTACATAGTTACCATATGAATGAATTTTTTAAATCAAACTTTGCACTAGGTGAATACACTGATGTCTTATCACCATATGCAAAAATGTGGTTATATAAAAATTTAAAATATTTAATAAAAAACATAGGTAGAGAAGAAACACTTAATTCTTTAATAGAAAATCTATTTGTTAAATCTGGAATACGTGTAACTGAAATAGTGTTAAAAACTAAAAATGCGATACTTAACAATGAACCGGATAATTTATTAAAATCTTCTTTTAATTTTGACGGAGAAAATCTTTATGAAGTAAAACATGGTGGTAACAGTGATTTAATAAATAAAATAGATAATAATCTTTTATTATCAAAAGAATTATATTCAATTGATAACGACGTAGATTACTTTATAAAAGATGAAATTAAATATATTGAAAATACGTTAAAAGATGTCCGATTTATTAAATCTAACTTTGAAAGAACTAAAATAATAAATCTTGATGGTTCATTATTATTAAATATGAATGCTATGAATTTTAAATATGTTATTTTTGAAAACTGGTTAAAGTTAATAGATAGTAATGAAAATTACGCTAATTTAACATTAAAAACGTTTACAAATAAACAAACCGGGTTATTATATAAGTTAACTGCTAAAGAAGCTAGTTTAATTTTAATAAAAACTATTTTATATAAAGATAGAAGATTAGACACTGAGATAAAAAATTTTACTTTAAATTATGTAATTGACACTGAGCGAGATATGAGTAATTTATATGACGGCATTCTAATTGATGATGATGTTAAAGATTTAATAGATGAATTAATACTTGAATATCCTAATGATTTAAATATTCATGAAGATACTGAAATAAAGAATCACTTTCTTTCTATAAATAAATGGTATTTAAGATATTGGATGTTAATGTCAAATATTTCTTTAAAGAACTCTAATGCTGCTAAAGTAGTTTTAGATAGATTAAGGGTTCCTAATACTTTATTTTTATTAGAAGAAGAAGAACTAATTACAACACATTTAGATTCATTAGACATAGACATTAAAATACTTGATGATGATAATGCTAATGAAATTTTTGATGATTTAATATTGAATTTTATTGGAATAGAAACTAATCCTGCTAAGAAGTTAAAAAAACTAGTTACTAGTTATAAAAATATATTAGAATCTTTAACATCTTATTCCGTGCATTTATTATCAAATGATGTTGATGAGAGTATAACTATTCCAAATATAAGTAATTCACTTGTTAACAGTTTAAATGCAATAGATGTTAAAAAATCACTTTTCAGGTGCTTAGAAACTATTTATTCTGACATTAATGCTAGCACTGAATATAACGATAACGATATTACAGTAGAAGACTATTTTATAATAAGTTATAAACAAGTAACAGATCCTAATATGAATGCATTAATTACATCTAACGGTATTGAAGAATTAAATATTAAAATAACAGCTAAAGTAGAGGAATAACGATTATGAATAAAAATAGAAAAAAAATAGAAGAGCACGTTTTAAAATTTATAGATAAAATAATACCAGATAATATTAATAAAGAATTATATATAAAATTATTTAAAAAAACATCTGATGTAGAATTTCATAATTTAATGTTAAAACTTAAAAGTGGTAAATTAATTTTACCTATAATAGTTGCTAATGATGCCAGTGTTAAGTTAAGTACTGAAAGAAACTTTAAAGTAGCTAAAGAACTTGGTGTTGAGTTCTTTCAACAGAGTTATAATAAATCAGTAGATGGTAAAATAGAATACTTAACTCCTCAAAAAAACTTAGTATTTGATTTACCAGTTAGGAGAGCCAGTCAAACGCTTCTTAAGGGTTTATCAACAGCTACGTCTAGTAAGAAGAGAAATCCAATCACAGGTCAAGCTAGTGGGGATAGCAGTGCTGCTAAGATAACTATGCCTGAATTACAAATATTACAAGGTCTAGGTCTTGAAAAAACCATGATGGAATTAATGAGTGTACGTGGTGGTAATACTGTAAAAGCTAATGCTAGAAGAGCATACATTCATAAGTACGGTATTGTTAGACAAAGTGATTTAGATAAGTTTCCTGGTGAGAGTGGATCAACTACTACACTTAGAGCTATCTTTAAAGCTGCACATATAAAAATGAAGGGTTAAGTAAAATAAAAAATACACACACTAGTCTAAAGACTAGTGTGTGTATAATTATAACTCAGCTATATATATATATATATATATTTTATTTAACATTAAAAATATATTCAGATTACTATAATTTAAAAAGGTAAATAAATATAGCACCAGCATCCAAAAGGATACTGATGTATGTTTTTAAAAATTTACTGGAATTAACATATCACTTGTTTTCTTATTACCTATGAATAATAAATTATAATTAGCAAAATCTTGACTTATAATTTTATGTAAAGGTACCTTAGTATCAACATTAAATACGTCAGTAGTAGATCCTAGACTAATGAATTGAACTATAGTGTTTTTCTTAGATTCATAATAATGATCTGGAGATGCCGTGTATCCATGATTATTAAATTGACCGTTATGATCTAGTCCTGGTAATGCTAATAGGTGTACTGTTACAGTATCTATTGCGTTAACAACACTAAAGTTTGTCATATCGTTTTCATTAAGTGGAGTATTACCGGATAGTTGATCTGTACAATCATTCACTCGTCCATACTTACCTAATAAAGTAGCATAGAGTTTAATGCTATTATTTTCTAAATACGAATTAGAATCAACGTCACCATGTAATAGCTCAGTATCAGGAATAATAAATAAATCTTTATTTAAAGTATCATGATAAAGCATACCTCTTGAGTTAGATATTATACTAGGAATTATGCAAATAAAATTATATCTATCATCTACCTTTACCCCGTTTTCATCCATATCATATAATTCTGTTTCATGTACAGTTATACTACTTGTTACATCCACGCTCTTTACAGATTGATTATACGTCATAGCGGAATCTAATCCACCTGTATTACTCAAATTCATAATTGGTACGGATTTATTAATCTCAATTATAACTTTAGTTGGTTTAGTCTCGTCTCCAAAATAAGCTATTCTATTTGTTTTAAATTTAGCCACGCGTTATCCTTTTTTATTTTAAATGTTTAAATACTTCATTCTTTTTAAAATATAATAATATAGATCTATCTAATAAATCTAACCACATATAATCTTCAGCATCATCTAAAATATAACTTAATATCTGTGAAGCATCATTACCAGTTCTATTTGAGTATATCATTAACATATTTCTTATTTTAAAATTAATTGTTGTTTTTTGTATTAAAGGATTTAAATCTTTAATTTTAACTATCTCTGGAAATGCTGCAAATACCGCAGCTTCATCCTTACCTATAATTTCTTGTATATGAAATAAAAATAACTTTAAGTTATCTACTTCATTAATAATTCGTTTTCTGTTTATATCATTCATATTCAATCTCATCTTGTTTTTTTAATATTTCTAAGAATTCTATAATAGATTCTTCACTAATATTATTTTTCTTACTATTTAAATTCCCATTAACATATACTTCAACAGAAAAATCATCATTGTCAGCTTGTTTCTTTTTAATCAATACAAAACATGTTTTAATATGTCTTAGTGAAATTTCTTTTAACGTATTTTTTATTTTAAACTTTTCATCAACTATAGCACCGGGTCCTAAGAGATCAAAAACACTTAAATCTAAACATAAATCTAGATAATTAAATATCTCTCTTTCTTCTTTTTTAACATCTTTAATGGTAATAGTTTTTAATTGTAATAACATCTATTGAACCTCATATTTTAATTTAGCTTTATCTTCCTTACTTAACCAGTATGGTATGTATTTCTTTTTTCTCATTTTTAATAAATCCATAGTAGATAGGAAGTTTACATCTACGTTATATTGATCAATGGTCCACCAACCCCTAGTATCTAATAAAGTATCCCAATCATAACCAAGAGCTTTAATATCTTCATATAATTCTTTAGGAGTACATAATAATTGCATTTCTCTTACTATAGGATGAAATTTTTCTATCTGCAACATCTCACTTGTAATGTTTAAAACTCTTCTTAATTTAACATCATTATCTATTTTTCTTCTAACTGTCGTTCTTGATAATTTCACATCCGGTAAAAGATCTAATGAATAACTTGTCAATGAACCACTTAATCCATATCTATTATTAGATTTAATATGGTGAAATTCTGTTAAACTTGGTAATACTCCTTCTACTTGAGAAATTACAATTGATAAACTATAACCACTCGCACCGTGTTTACTTCTAAGTTGAGTAATGCTTACTAAGTTAAGATCAGTCTCTACTTTACTATCATCTCCAATTGGATATTCTGGTAATTTAGTAGATTGATTTTTTAACACACTAGCAGTATTAGCCATCCATGCAGATGACGTTAGAAAAAAGAACTTACTAGATACACCTTTTAACTTATCTCCTGCTTTAATATACTGAAGCTTCTTAGTTGGCTTAGGAGCGTACATTCCACCCATGTCAATGCTTTCACCTATGTGAGCAGTTAAAAACATGTACGTGTTTGATTTAGCTGTCATTCCAGGTAGTTCTGATAAGAACTTAGTTTTAAATAAACCTTGTCTCATAAACAATGTATTCGTACTACCATCATCCTTAGTGGAATTTGCTAACATGTCCATGGTAGTTTCCGATTCAAATTCAGAAAAAGAATCTACTTCTGCAAAATAAGGAGTCTTATGTTTATACACCCCACTACCATCAGGATCTTTAAAAGCTGTAAATTCCACATCTTTACTACTCTCTTTTTCTTTTAAGAAATCTCTTAACATTATAATCCACTTATCTGCACTATATGTATTTTTATCAGCTATTGTCCAAGATGGTTCTTCACCTGATACAATATCTTCTGTTAAATAATCAAATCTTCTTGTTAACATACCAAGTCTATCTAAATCAATATTTATTTCAGTATCATATGTATGCATTCCAACTGGAGTAGATAACGTCATTCTATTAGCAGCCGATAACATCATATAATGTATTAAAGTACTCTTAAAGGAGTTTCCAGGTCCTGCTACTGCTGTAGATGAACTTAATCCACCATTCATAATAGTCTCACCTCTAGCTCCAGTTATGAAAGAAGCAGTTGGTACATCTAACGTAGCACCTATGTTTATAAGTAATTTTTTCTTTATTCTATTAGTAACTTTCATTCCTATCATATCATACCTTTATTATGTTTTTCATATAAGTCTATAATGGAAAAAAAGAATATAGCACCGGTGAAATTAATCACCAGGTGTTTTTAAATAAGTTTTACTAAATCGGATTTAGTAAGTTTCTTATCAGTTGTAAATCTTCTTCTAGATTCAATCATACCCTTAACCATTGATTCTATTCCACGTGAATCATGACTGGTTGATGTAGTAGAATTTCCTGGTAATGTAAGTTGTTCAATAACAACTTGATTGTTGAAAATTGCTGCTACCGTCATTGACTTTGATCCAGTAATATGAACTTCTGTGTCAAGTATCATACTACCATCTGGTATCTGAGTAAGATCTTTACCTACATCACCTTTAGTGTCTTCCATTATAAAGAATCTGAACTTAACACCGTTTTTGATAATCACTGAATTTTCGTGATTATATATATTTACATTAATTGTATAAAACTTTTTAGTATTAGTATTAATTCTAAATAATTCACACGCTCCATTGTCAGCGGTAGTAACATCACCAGAGAACACACTATCAGAATCGAGGGGATGTGAATCCCATCCTAATTTATCATTCTTGTTGGTTAATGACAAGTCTAAATCTACCATAGTATCACCTATGTTTTCCCAATAAATTCCAATGATGAACTTACTAGATTCTGGTGTAATGATTGTTCCAAATGGAATATCGCCAATGAATTGCTTACCTGAAAACGGTATTCCGTATTTAACTTTAGAACTAAAGTCATATGATAAATCATATTTTATAAGATTGTTAATTAGACATTTATCAATAATATCAATTAACTCATTACTAGCCGGAACCTGTTCTTTATCAGTGATCCATGTAGATCCATTTCTAATTCTAAACATTTTTGGAATACCCTTAATACCCCTCATTTTAATATTATAATCAATCTTAGCTAGTTCAGCTAATGATAGTGAGCTTATCAATTTTTCATCAATGATATTATCTTTAATAATACGACTCTTCCATGGAAGAGTTATTGGAACATGATTTACTTTTGATGCTTTTGACACTTTGTTAATATACCACGATGTATCCTCAGATTTTTTAAGAGATATAAACACTCTCTTATATCTATTGAAAATTGTTGATAATTGATTAATAGCTTCAACTGCACCATGTATGTCATTAAATGAATTGATTAAACCAATTAAAACGTTTGTATCACTTGTCTTTAAATTACTATAAAGAAATTCATTCTTAACAAATGTAGCCTTACCTGTTAACACCGTTATCAGATGCTTTATAAACTCTTCTGGATCACTAGGAACTAAGTTCCTTTCAATCATAAACGCTCGTTTGAGATCTCTGTTTTTAATATCGTCAACAGATAATTGAGTATCTTTTAATAGTGTTAACAGACACGTTATTTCATCACTAGACATTGATGTGTCTATTTTATAAATGTCATTTTTAATCATAACAATAATGTCATCAATATCAATAACCATTTCAAGTGGTCTAATTACAGATTTACCTATAACTAGATTTTCAATGCTATTATTAATAGAATACATTAGTAATGTTTTTAACGTCCTAACAATACCGTCATCCTCTAACATTTCTTTCATAGTCAAGAGTGTTAAATTTAATTTATTACTACTCATCTTATTTTCATATAATGAATGAATCTCTTTGTTAAATTCGTTAAATAAGAACTTCTCCTTAACGATTACTATTAACTCGTCACTTACTAGTGATGTAAACTCTGCATCATTAGTTGATTTTTTATATGGAAGAACTCCATATTGATTATAAATATATTCTGTGCTTGTCATTTTATGCCTTTTTTTTTAAATGGATTAAATTAAAAAATATAGATAATCACATTGACACAAAATGTCAATGTGATTATCTATAAAACCTAAGTGTGAGACGGAGAGTATTAAAATCCATTTATATTTTAAGGAACTCTCTTTGTCTCTGAATGTTATATGTTGTGTTAAAACGTGTAAAGTAATTTTATTTTTTTAATAATTAAGGAACTCTATTTACATTTAAATACTATAACATTCATTATAATTATATAGGTATAAAAATTATTTGAAATCAACATTTAATATTTCTTACTTTTATTTTTCCACAGGAGACCACGTATCTATTTTCTCATTAATTAAATTAACAAAATTTTGATTCAATCCGCTAGCATTTAAAATAACCCATGCTTCTTGCATAGCTCGTTTACCAGTGAAAAAGAATGCGTCAACATTGAAGTTTAATTCTCTAGATAAACATCTCTCTAAGTTATCCATATCAGCATATCTGGATATGCCACTACTAGTTATAAAAAATACTCTACTTAGATTCTTTTCTTCATAGTCTATGGTAACTACAACATCTATGTCAAGATATTATGATTGCTCTTTTACGTTACCAACATCCCTCATTTAGCATCCTTATTCATACAGCATCTCTTATACTTCATACCACTATTACATGGACAAGTATCATTACGCCCTATCTTAGGTTCTTCTCTAATGTAAGGATTATGATTAGTCCATAAATTCCTATTAAAAAGATTTTCATCATATTCTTTCAATTTTAACTTACGATCATCATCTCTAGAGAGAAGTGATTCTACTTCAAATTCATCTAGTGTGTCAATCGTAACTTCACTTGGATTATTATTATATTTTTTCCACAGTGGATGGAATGTAAATACATTTTTTACATCTCCAGTTAACTGTTCACCCATCTTTATTTCAACTTCTGTAGCAGGTTTTTTTATAAATTCATCATGCCATATTCCAGTATTACATTCTGAACATAAAAGAATCACGTCTTCTCTAATACCAGTTTCTTCGTATTTTTTACCAAACCCCTGCATTTCCATCGTGCTTAAATTTGGACATCCATTTGTACCAACGGGTAAAAAACTACTACATAGATTACTATTTTCCACGCATCCACATTCATCACATATAAATAAACTCATATCTACTCACTCTTTTTCTGAAAGTGTGTATGAACCACATATGATGACGTTATTAACTTTAATACAATTACCATTAACTCGCTTAAAAGTATTTGAATAGATACAATCACTATCTTGACTATACTTTAAAGTCTCATTACATGTAGTATATCTAAGTTTACTTTTAAAACTATTTTCAGTTGATACCATAAATAATCCAACGGCGATAGCGAACATTAGTATTAAAAATATTATTCTATCAAACATTATCTATTTCCTTTTTTTCTTTTATTTTCTTTATCCAATATTTTACTAAAATGAATATTAGCACCTTGAAATTTATGATCTTTTATTTCCACATCATTTAAAAAACTTACACCAGTTAAATCGTTTAAACGATACGACGAAGACTTAAATCGATGTGGAATAATCATACTACCGTCTATTGCACTAGTGAAATGTGGTCCCAAATGACCGGGTGTGTTTATTACATTAATGCCAGGTAGTAGATCAACGTGTTTTATGAAGTTAGGTTCAATTAGCGGAGTTATTAGTTCCATATTATTTTGATACATATACATAGCATCTATATCAAAAACATGATCAAATTTCTTACCATTATCATCATTATTAAAATCTTCAAGCATGTTCACTAGTGGATTATCAGATGCATTAAATCCTACATCATTAACACTCCTTTTAACTATGATATTATTAACTTCGCTAGTTATTATTTTTTTAATATCTTTTTCTACACCATCAAACTCATTTATACTATTACTTGCAAATACTTTTTTTAACAACCCTCTTAACTCATCTTCATAGTCATACATACCGTACCTCCTTTATTATTATTATTAATAATCCGGATCATCACACCCAGCATCACCTACCGTAGGATCGTTTAAACCTGGATCAAACGCTGGTTTATTTGTAAATTTATTAATTCGTTTTAGTTCATTTACTATTTTTATAAAACTTAACTCTATATAAACATTATTTCTATTAGCTTCTTTATTCACACTAGTACACCGATCAATTTCTAGCATGTAGAAAGCTTGACCATTAATTCTAAAGTTATCATTTGCTGTTGTAACACATTTATTATATTTTTTAGCAATTAGAACAACGTTTCTATTATATGCCTTTATCCTCTTGGATCTTATTTTTTTATAAATTTTCTCAGCAGTTTCATAAATCTTTAACTCTAATCCAGATACTACCACTGTCTTACTAATACCATTATTATTAATTTTATATTCCTTAGACACGTCGGCAAAAAGCGATAACGTCATCATTAACATTACATATATATACACATTCACATTATTTTCCTTATTTTTTAAATCCATCACTAGTAGATATACTAGGTATTGAAAAAATTCTAGTTAATTTATTTTTACACTCTTTACAAAATTCTTTTCTACTAGAATCACTCATTGACTTATCTATCACTAAATTACTATTACATTTATCACAACGATATTCATATGTCATATTTTACCTTCAAAAAATTTATTAAATAATTATATTAGTAGACATGAGTGTCTACTAATATTTTTTAAGCGTGTTCTTCTGCATCATCTAATGATTCAATTTTAGAATCTTCTGATAGATTTTTTGTTTCAACTTCTTGTTGCTTCTTGAACATATTATGAACACTCTTATCAGATTTATAGTGTGTAATAATTATTTTTTCTAGTAATGCTATAAATCCGTCATCTAGGAAATCATCTTCACTAGACACAATCCACTCGCCTTTATAGAAATCATAATGTGATTCATTTTCCCCAACATATATTAAATCTTCATCATAATTTACACTAACCACAATGTTTAAATCAGTAATTTCTTTAATAATTCTAAATATCATATTAGGACTAACGGTATATTCTTCTGTCTTATCTTCAATAGCACGAATTATTGATTTCACATTAGTAACACTAAGTTCAGATATTCTTAATACCAATGTAGCTAGTACGTCTAATACTCCATCAATGGGTAAGCCGTCTAACGCATTTAAAACACCATCATAACTCTCTCTTAGCTTTACTGGATTCATCATATCTTCTTTCTCAACAACTTGCTCTTCGCTCTCGTTTACTTCTAATTCTTTTACAACTTCTGTTTCTTTACTCATCCTAGTTTCCTTTTTTATTAATTATTTTCTTAATAGCATCTACAGCTAAAACAGTTTCCATTTGACTCCAGTTCTTCCAAATATCTGGTTCAGTAGATCTCTCTATGAATAAATGTTCCCAAACCTTTGGATCATTATTCCACCCGGTCATAATCATTTTCTTATACTTGAAATAATAAATAGCTCGTTGATAAATCTCTTTACCATAACCCAAGTTCTTAAATAATTCAACTATACCAACACTTGTAAAATTAGTATAGAGTAACTCTTTAACCATAGGTAAATTATTTGCATTTTGAACTATCTGAATGCATTGTCTTTTTACATCAATAGATACATTTAAATCCTTCACAATTTTTTCACATCTATCTATGAAATCACCTGGTAACCAATAAGCATCTGTTGTAGACACTCTATCAGATTGAGACTCTTTAGATATAGCTGTATGTGTCATTAATTGAGCCCAGACAAACATAGGTAAATTTACCTTAGCTATTCTAAAATCTTTTAACTCCTCTTTAGTATTATATGGAATATCTTCATATTTCATACCAGCATTAATCAGACATCTCATGTTAGTATGTATTAAATTATCTTTAATAAAACTAAATCTTCCTATATTATTTACAAAAAAATCTAATGTATAATCATATACTAGTAATGGATCTTTTATGCATCTCAATGAGATATACATTTTTGAATTAGTTTCTTTAAACCCTATTTCCATTACAACTGGTAAAAACTCTAATGGTCTACTAGGGGTACCAATCGCCTCATCACCAATAATTTTCATAGATGATGGAGCAGCTTCGCTTAATAAAGCTTTATATCGCTTAACTGGATTTTTACTTTCGTTTAACCCTCTACTAATTGCTGCTAAATCTGTAACAAATTTAACTCGATTATTCTCGTTAAGATTAGCCTCACTTGTTAATATGCTACTAACATCATTAGTAGCAAAACTTATTCCATCTTTATAAACATCTATATTCATATTTTCTCCCTCTATTTTTTATTTATCATAAATATGCATTAGTAATACATTTTAATGTAAAATTCGTAATACAACTGATGACATATCTATAAACTTACCATTATCAGAATACGCTAATGTGTAACTAACTGGTTCTGGTACTAACCCCATGTTAATTAAATTCACTGGTTCATATTTTAACGTACCTAAATTTAAATCAAGTACATTATCCAACTTACCTCTAACTATCTCTATATCAGCTGTTACATGTTCATATTTTAAACCTCTATCATACACCATAACATTTCTCAATATGAAAGATGTCTTTCTAGATTTAAATTTAAACGATACTGAGTATATACTAGATAACTCTCTTAGCTTTATAAAATTAATTATTTTACTAGCCATGATTCCTCCTTTACTTATTTAATCATTAACTCATTTGTTATTAAAATACATTAACAACAATCTTTAACTCATTATTATAATATATAGATATAATTAATTGTAAATTATGTTTAACTATATTATTTTACATCTTATCGATAGATAGTCTTTATTTAATTGATAATATAAAAAACAAGGAAAAAATACTATGAAGTATAAAAACATGATCTTACCATTAATAAATGAAGATACTAAATTAGAAATATTGAATACTGAAATAAATAATATTTCACTAGAAGGTGGATTCATTCAAGCCGTCACTGGACCTATCTTTACAGCCTTTAATAACACTAGTGAAAATTTAAAAGAAAAGAAAAATTTCTTATTAGATTTTTTAGAATCTAGAGGTACTCTAGGGTTGATTAAAGAAGTTAATAAGAAAAGACCTAAGACTAGAAAAATAGCTGACGGAGTTAACTATAGATTAATAGATACTATACGTGTTCAAACTATTTCTGGAATGACTACTAGATTAAATAGTGTTGTAAAGATGAATAAGAAAGCTCTTAAAAATATTGTAGATAATTATGATAATAATATGGATAAGGTAGATACTCGCTTAGCTATGTTCATAGGTGATGTTGAAGTTAGAAAGAGTTTTAGAACTCCTAGTGATAATTTAAAAAACATTGATACATTTATTAAAGATGTTAAAAATGATTTAAAAGAAAATTTTGATGCTAAAGAAGTTAGAGACCTTAGAGAACTAAAAGACATCATTGGTAATAATAAAGAATACATTGAAGTGTTTGATGATCTTTTAGAAATTAATAACTTTATTACAGATAAATTTTTAATTAAGATGAAAAAAAGAACTAATGTTCTAAGTGAAAGAATTGATGTAATTCATGATATAATTGAATCTAAAGAATTAATAATTAGTAAAGAAACCTTAAAAGGATTGATAGAATCTGTTAATACCATATCTGAATACATCAGCGTCATATCTGGTGTGTATTACAGCCACGTTAAATCTTTAGAAGTAGCATTAAAGATAGATGAAATTTACAGACGTTTTAAAGATAAAAAATAAACTAATTACATATAGTCATAGACTATATGTAATATTTTTTTATCCAATTTCTAATTTTATTTTTTTTACAATGTTTAAAATATCTTTTTCTAATTCATTTCTATGGTCTTTAATTTCTGTAACTATTTTTTCATGTTTTTTTATTTCTAATAAATATTCATGTACCATTTTTATATATCTTCTTTTCAATTTAATAATTGAAAAGAAAGCATAACTGACAATTAACGTTAACATTAAAATAACTAATATTAAAGCATCTTCACATGTATTCATTTCTTTCTCCCTTTTAGCTTTATCCCATCTATAAAAATAGCATTACTATAAAAATTAGACGTAACAACAATTTCCTTAGTTGCACCTAGTTCTATCATAGTGAAATAGTTTAATCTAACATCATTATGATTATGAATGCATAAAATTATCTTGGGTTCAAGTTTTTCTAACTTTTTTAAATTATTTCTAGTCATGATATCAGTAGCAAATTGAATAGGTATTCTAATATTTTTATTCTTTACCTCGTGATGGTAATCTATAACTTTAGTATTGAGATCTATCTCTTGATTAAATACTATTTTACCTTTATCATTTTTTACAAAATATAAATCTGTTATATCTATATAACTCTTACTCTTATTATCATTTTTATTAACATAATCTTCATAAACCTTATGTAATAATTTAGTATTTTCAATAGCATTATAAGCTAAGCCCTGAGGTCTTAATTCATTTATTATTAATTCTTCTTCTAATACACTTACTTCAAATCTTTTTCTTTTATCATTATTAAATAAGAAAATGAAATTTTTAAATCTATTCCATAATGATAACACGTTTGGTCTATATAACTCATCCATTCTTAAAGTGGCTACTGATACCCTATCTATTGTATTTTTCTTATAAAATTTAAATAACCATTCTAATTTTTCCACAGGAACCGGTAAATATACAATTGAAAATGATGCTGTATTAGAAGGTTTACCAACTTCCTTTTCTTCATCATACTTTAAAAGAGTATACCATCTACCACCATTAGAATCTAGGTTGCTATTATTTGTAAAATAAAGTTGTCTCTGAGTTAATAAATAATGTCTATCAGATTTAGGTTTCCAATATCCCTTAGCCTCTCGTATTGAGATGTCGTTAGATGGAATAAACATATCTATGTTATGAAAGTATCTCTGTCCCCCTGACCTACCTAAAAGAGCTAGAACATCGGCTTTCTCATTACCAACATTATCCTCATGTGCTCTAACATGAATAGCTTCAAATTCAACATCTTTCTCAGTCATCTCTTTAACT
>Ga0164318_10000156_pt1 | contig 42280 bp, 40 predicted proteins | sample GuaBasSedimGuay9_FD_113734 | JGI IMG/M metagenome (GOLD analysis project Ga0164318, IMG submission 113734) | Subseafloor sediment microbial communities from Guaymas Basin, Gulf of California, Mexico - Guay9, Core 4571-4, 0-3 cm | ecosystem: Environmental > Aquatic > Marine > Hydrothermal vents... | reverse complement strand
TCCCTACATAGGGTTCCACCTGCTGGAAGTTCTCGTCGGTGTTAACCTTAAATCTCTCGGGACGCCCGAATTCTTGAATCTCGCTGTTGGTAGCAGCGCGGGAATGGAAATCCGCCAACACTCCTGCCAGCCGTCGCAGGTGCTTATTGGTGAGGGTGCCCTTAGCAAAGAGATTTTTCATCAATCCCTCCTCGGGGATCCTTCTCATTTTAACTGCGTAATCCACTATATCACCCCTTGGGGAGGCCTCTATCTTAAAACCTTGGTTGTTCCGCGTAACGCATAACAAGTCAATATAGATGTCTTTGGTCAGCCTGCTGTTCAGCTCTATTTCTTTTTGGCAGTAATATTTCCTTTTATCCAGGGTGGAAAAGTCCAAGAACCCAAAATCTACCGGTTTCTTGACCTTGTAAACGAACCGATCACCTACGAACACCAAGGATATATGGGTTTGAACAAGTCTCACGCTTTGTGTTGGATCAGGAAGATTTTCAGGCCTTAAAAGGTCTTCGATCATTGATGCCATGATTTCAAGACAGTCCTTAAATGAATCTAAACTGGTCTACAACATATTCAGGGATATCAATGGTTCCTATTTTGACCGGGTTTTGGTGACAATCGGAGCCCCCAGTAACAACCATGCCATGCTCCTTTGCGAATTTCAGGTAAGCATGGGTTGTCAGGGGGTCGTGACGGCTGTGCCAGCACTCAAGGCCGTCGAGGTACTCAAGCATATGATTTTCCACTATCTGAAGTTGCTCGTTAACATCCCGGGTCAGCGAACATAGAGAAGTCCCTTTTGGGTCATTACCATGGGCTAGTACCGCCCTGCCCCCTGCCCTTCTAATCAGCCGGGAAGCCTCTGCCAAACTGAGGGGGAGTTTCGGCACATCGCAACGAACCAAGTATTTATCGAAGGCCTCTTGCACGCTTTTCACCAGACCTTTCTCCACCATATACCTTGCAATATGGGGTCGGCCGAAAGCACCATCAACCCCCCTTTCAATAGCCGCCAAATCCGCATCTGTCAGGTGCTCGATTCCTTCCTTTTCGAGTTCTCTGTTTACCCGTTCGAGGATCATTCGTGCCCTCTTTTTCCTGTGTTCGCGCAACTGCGCTGTCTTGTTTTTAAGCTCTTTATCTTGGGGATCATACCCATAGCCCAGGAGATCCAAGGAAACGCTTTTATTATCCCCGTAACCGATCGCAGAAAAACTGATATTTAATTCGACCCCGGTCAGGTAGTGCATACCGTGCTGCCTGGCGAGGGAAATTGCCTTGGCTTGGCACTGAACAGCGTCATGGTCAGTTATAGAGATATAGCCTATGGCCCGGTCTTGGGCGATCCTGAAAATTTCCTCTAGGGGAAGACGCCCATCTGAACAATCTTTTGAGTGTATGTGGAGGTCAATTTTCATGGTTTCTTATAAGTTCCTTGCCCATATCCAAGGCCTTGTAATTCATCTCGAGCTTGGATTTGGGGAATGTTTCCCCTAAAACGGCCTTAATGTCTCTTACCTCAAGGGGGAACATCTCTATTGCACAAAGTGCACCCAGCATCAGCATATTGAGCATTATGGGTCCCCCAAGATCGATTGCTATCTGAGTGCCCTCCAGCCAATATAGCTTGGACCCGCACTGCTCAAGCACATTTCTTATCCATCTGACGTCAGGATAATCCACGTCACCTGCTATAACATTGAGGGGGTGGATTGGCCGAGAATTTACAATGAACAGCGTTTCGGGGTTAGCGAACTCACGGGTGATCCTCAGTGCTTCCAAGGGTTCAAGCCCAACTATAATGTGTGCCATGTTGGGAGGGATAAGAGGGCTGTACTTGGGCTCCCTGAAAAGCCGCACATGGCTCATCACTGCGCCACCCCTCTGAGACAGGCCAAAGGTTTCTCCTATGCTCACATGGAAGCCCTTGTGCACAGCGGCATTTCCGAGTATCTGCGAGGCAAGAACGTTGCCCTGTCCTCCTACACCCGTAATTATTGTATTTATCTCCATGGGAACACTCCTTTCCCCTTTGGATCTCCCCTTATTTCAGTTCCTTTTTAATCGCACCCTGAGGGCAGATCTCGGCACAGATGCCGCACCCCACGCAAATAACCTGATCTATTACCGCCTTTTTTTTCTCTTTATCCCAGATAAGTCCCGGGCACCTGAAAATGCGCGTACAATATCTTCCACAACCGCATTCTTCTCCTATACACAGATCTTGATCCACATGCATCCCGTAAGGGAATCCCCCTTCTCGTCCCTGAACCAGGGCGCATTTTCTTCTTAGTACCATTACCCTGGGACCGCGTTGTTGCATAAGCTCATATAGTTTTTCAGCAGTTTGCTTCATTTCATAGGGGTCGCCTACGTAAACGTCCAGCCCCATTGACTTGCATATGGCAACCACGTCGACGGGCTGCGTCGGTTCCCCCATGGCGGTTTTTCCTGTGCCCGGATGGGGCTGAAACCCCGTCATGGCAGTGGCGCTGTTGTCTAAAACCACTAAGAGTATGTCCGCGTTGTTGAACCTTGCATTAACCAAGGCAGGTAAGGCGGCATGGTAAAAGGTGGAATCTCCGCAAACAGTTATAACTGGCTGTTCGAAGCCGAAATTTTCAAGCTTGCCGTATCCGCAGGCAATTCCCAATCCAGATCCCATGGCATGTACCGACTTGAGCTGATTGAACCCGGTGGGCCAAATGGCCATACTGTAACAACCAATGTCTCCTGAAACAAATCCGTCCCTGTCGTCCCAGGCAAGAGCGGTCTTTATCGCATAGAAACTCCCCCGGTGAGGACAGCCTGGGCAAAAGCCGAATTCCCTGGGCGGTATCCTGCCGTTAATAAGGGTTTCCACCTTGTTGGTGAAATTTTCGGCACCCCAGCTGAGATTGAAGTAATTTCCAAAGAAATCCAAGAGCTGGGCTGGTCGGAGCTCTCCGCACGAAGGGAGTTCATCCGAGCCTTTTCCGTGAAAAACCTTCAATCCCAACTCTTGAGCCCTTTCAGCAGCAAAGGCCTTGACATGGGTTTCTATGAAGGGATCAACATCCTCTACAAAAAGAATATGTTGGCATTTCTGGAGATGTTTCAGCAATAACCTCCTGGGAATGGGCCAAGTGGTACCTAGTTTAAGAACCCCTACCCTCTCCCATAGGTTCATTGTTTGAATTGCGTCAAGAGCATAATCCACAGCACATCCCGAACCGATTACCAGCAATTCAGGCCGCTGTGCTCCACGATAATAATTGAAGGAGGATTTTTCAAAAAGATCCTCCGCCGCTTTTAGCTTCTCGTGCCTTGCCTGGTGCTTGGTAATTATGGGAAACGTATGAAAAGGGACCTGTGTGTCGAAATAGGGCCGGGCGGTAAAGTCAGGCAAGCCCCCCACGACAACATCTGACCTTGAGTGGGAGAGACGTGATACGCTCCGGATCATTACTATGTTTCCAATGGCCTCGGACAGGTCGAAGGCCCAGCGCGTCATATCAAGAGCCTCCTGGGGGGAAGAGGGCTCTAGCAAGGGAATATCCGATAAGGGCGCAAAGGCTCTTGCATCTTCTTCGTTGGTGCTGGATATGCCCCCGGGATCATCACATGAGACTAGGACTATACCTCCCTTGGTGCCGGACAGACTTAGGTTGGTCAAGAAGTCGGAAACCACATTCACTCCATTTTGCTTCATGCTGCAAATTGCCCTGCAGCCGGCAAAAGACGCCCCCGCTGCAGCCTCCAAAGCTACCTTTTCATTTACCGACCATTCCACATATATGGGCAAATCATGGGATGCTTTTGCGAGGGTTTCAATTATCTCTGAAGAAGGATTCCCTGGATACCCGGCTGCAAAAATTATCCCTGCCTCAAGTGCACCCCGCGCTATTGCTTCATTTGCCTGCAGAAGCATTCTCTTACCACCTTCTGTAGTGCTTACCTTATCCATCTTCCCCCTCTTCTCTTGCCTGCAGAGCTTTTTTCCTCTTATTCGAGGCAGCCTCCTTCAGATGATCAAGATTACTTGCAGGTAATTGTTTTTCTTCGAGCATACCTGCCTGTACAGCCCTATCGAATAACTCTACACCTTTATCTGTCCTGAGAATGACTGTGTTCCACCCCTCCTCGCCTTCCAGCGTTCCCACCGAGATATCAGCAAATTCTGCTGTCATGTCTTCGCAAAACTTGCAGCCAGGCTGGATGATCTTCCTGATTTCTGAAAGGGGCAGTTCCATTTTCGCATCTTGCGTCTCCACCACGAAAATTTCCGACGGTGGTGGGGGTATATCATATTTTTTGGCGATACCCGTGAGTCCTTTTGCCTCCAAGTATGAACGAAGCCTCCTCCAATCGAGTGCCCAGGTACAGAAAATGCCGACCCTTAGGGCTATGCTGCTGAATCTCTCCCTTCCCTCGGGTTCTGAAAGAGCCAACCTGGAAAGGGCCTCCATTTGGCAAGGGAGTCCTACGAATCCAATGCCTTGTTTTCCAGACTTGATGGCAAGATTCACCTCTTGAAGCGCGGCGGAGGCGGTATAACGGGACCCTGAACAGGCGATGATTTGTTCGCGGCTATTGCACAGAAGCCCTCGTGGGGCCAGGCTTTCTCCCCTGTCAGTAAGCACAGCCCAGTTAATCATGCCATTTTCAATGGCAAAAAGGATTAACGCTGTTACTACACCTCCATACTGGGCTACATCCCGTATCTGCATTTCGGCGCTTCTTGCCGCAATGATCCGCTTGTAAGGACCCAAGACTTGGGGCTGCTCTTTTATCTGGTAGAAATGTTCATAAAGAGAAGCCCTCTCGTAGGGAATACGGGGGCATATCTGGATGCAACGCCAAGTGCCTGCTTCGCACCGGTCGGCAACTACTACCTTTCCGTCATGGTACTGAAAGTATGGACACAGTCCGACACATGCTCCGCACCGTACACATATGCCCTTTCTTATCACCTCATTGACCAGTCTTACTTGGCCTTCCAATAGCTCCTTTTCCATTCAAAGCCTTTCCTTTGGATGAGAGTACTGTTAACAACAGTTGCGCGTCCGCCATGTACTGACGTAGTCTTCATCAGACTCACCTGTGGTGAGTACCTTCTAACGTATCTGTGGGATGTGGGTCAAGCCGAAAAGCCTTGAATGGACCGGTTGCAGGAAAGGAGCTTGATTACGCGTCAGTTTGGCTAACAGACTCTTTTTTGTAAAGCCTATAATAGTGGAATACCTTCTTGACATAATATCTTGTTGCACCGATTGGTGGGATGCCACGGTATCTCCTGACTTTGGTGCTGCCCGCATTGTAAGCGGCCAATGCCAGCTTTACATCACCACCGAATCGCCGCAGGAGGCGTTTGAAGTATTTCACGCCGGCCTCAATATTATCCTTGGGGTCAAATAGTTCTTTTACGCCGAGTTCTTGGGCCGTGCTTGGCATCAACTGCATGAGGCCGACTGCGCCTTTTTTTGAAACGGCTTTGGGATTATAACCTGATTCGGCCATGATAATGGCCTTGATCAATGCAGGGTCCACGTTGTGGCGGTTAGCCACCTGCTCAATAATGGCATGAAGCTCTTCCTTTCCACCTGACCTTTTCCCTGCCGGCGAGGGCTCGCTTGCACGGGGCCGTCTGGAAGACGGCATCGCAACTTGCTCCTTGAGGTTTACAGGTGAGGATTTGGGCGCGACAGAAACACCATTTGGCAACCCATCACTCTCTACTATGTCAAGTGAGGCAACCTGAACAACCTGCGGCTTAGGTTGCACGAAGGCCTTGGCTTCAAACAAAGGAAGTGTTTCGGTGGTAGAGCTTGCGGTTAACAATAGGCTGGTTGCAAAAAATATGGCAAGCAGGCATGCTTTTTTGCATGCCCCTATGTGTGGCTTATCCGATAGGTCTCCTTCCATTTTCTTACCCCTCTGTTCCCCAATCATCATTATTTTAGTCATTACAGGCCTTTTGTCAATACAGCTTGATTTATTTATCAACCCTAGCACGCTTCATGCCACAAAACAGCGAACTCGTGGTTGCCTAACTTATTGTTATTAGATAATATTTCTTTTCCCCCTAAACAGCAGAATTATAAGTGGTAACTGCTTACACATCCTGGTAATGTAAAATTCTACCAATTAAGAAAAAAATTTCCTATTATTAGTCACCTGTGCCAAGTGCCTCGTCTGCTCTCAAGTCAATTGTATTGACTTTTGAGGGTAAGTTGCTTAATGGGGGATAAGTTGCGGGGTGGATAATGATAAAGAAAATACGTGAGGCAGAGAGGTATATAAGGAGCCGAATTAAGATTCGACCGCTGATCGGGATCATTGCCGGGACGGGTCTGGGTTCCATTGCTAAAGTGGTTTCAGTGCAGGCGCGAATTCCCTACTCTGAGATCCCTAATTTTCCCACCTCGACCACCGAGGGGCATAGGGGAATGCTTTCAGTTGGGAGTCTTGGAAACAAGGACGTGATGGTCATGGAAGGCAGGTTCCATATGTATGAGGGATATTCCGCCGCAGATATAGCATTTCCCATTAGGATTATGGCCTTGCTGGGTGTTCAGAAACTTATTATTTGCAGTGCGGCAGGAGGTCTTGATCCAAGGTTTGAACCTGGTGACCTTATGCTGGTGCTTGATCACATAAACCTGATGGGTACGAACCCACTTATCGGACCGAATCTGGAAGTATTTGGGCCCAGGTTTCCCGACATGACAGAGGCCTATGACAAGGCCATGAACAAACTTGCTGCAGAGGAGGCCCTGAATCAGGGTATAGATCTGAAAAAGGGGGTTTATGTGGGGGTTCATGGCCCGAGCCTGGAAACGCCGGCTGAGACAAGGTTCCTGAGGATGATAGGTGCAGACGCAGTAGGCATGTCAACGGTCCCGGAGGTGATAGCAGCAGTCCATTGCGGGGTAAAGGTAATGGTGATAGCTGTAATTACCAACGTCAACCTTCCTGACTGCATGGAAAAGACTGATATCGAGCAAGTAATCAACACGGCTGAAAAGGCCAGCACGCGGCTCGCCAGCTTGGTAGAAGGTATTGTAAGAAAGATCTAATGTGAGGTTCTCGAGATTATGTCCGAAGTCGCTGGGTTGGAAAGAAAAGCAGATCTGTGTGTAAAGAACGCAACCATTGTCACCATGGACCGCGCTCAGACGATCATTGACAAGGGGTATGTGGCTGTTGTTGGTGATAGTATAGCTGATGTGGGGAAAGGCGAGCCATCTTATTGGAAAGCTGGCAAGACTATAGATGCATCGGGTGGATTATTACTTCCTGGGCTGATAAACGGGCATACCCATGTACCTATGAGCTTGTTCCGGGGGCTTGCGGACGACTTGCCCCTCATGGAGTGGCTTACCCGCTATATCTTTCCCGTGGAAAAGAACATGGATGAGGATTTTGTGAGGGCGGGGTCCTTTCTGGGGTGCGCGGAAATGATCCTTTCTGGTACCACCACTTTCTGTGACATGTACTTGTTTGAAAATGAGGTGGCCGAAGCTGCCAGTAAAACAGGCATAAGATGCCTGATAGGGGAAGTCCTCTATGATTTTCCTTCACCCAATTACGGTGAGATTGAAAACGGTTTCCGGTACACCGAATGGCTGATACAGCGATGGCAGGGACATCCCTTAATATCCGTTGCGGTAGAGCCACACTCCGTGTTTACCTGCAGCCCCGGCCTCTTGGAAAGGGCTGGAGCCCTGGCATCGCAATACAGCGTGCCTCTCATTACGCATCTGGCCGAGACCGAAGATGAACTGAGGCAGGTCAAAGAAAAGTATAACAAAAGCCCGGTGGAGCACTTAAAGGATCTAAATTTATTAAACAGCAACCTTATAGCAGACCATTGTGTGCACCTTTCACCCAGGGACCTGGAACTGCTAAAAGAAAACGGGGTAAGGGTAATACATAATCCCGAAAGCAACATGAAACTGGCTTCAGGTATAGCACCGGTACCAGAGATGGTAGCTAATGGTATTACAGTGGGAATCGGCACAGACGGTTGTGCCTCCAACAATGATCTGGACATGTTTGGTGAGATGGACACCTCAGCCAAGCTGCACAAGGTCAGTAAGATGGATCCCACTGCGATGGATGCGGTAACTGTGCTGAAGATGGCCACCATAAATGGAGCAAAGGCACTTGGAATGGAAGGGATCATCGGCTCAATTGAAAAGGGGAAAAAGGCGGATTTTATTGTCCTTGATCCTAACAAGCCCCACCTGACTCCCATCTATAATCCCTACTCCCATATTGTTTATGCGGCCCGCGGTGATGATGTTCTGCATAGCATTATTAACGGCAAGGTTGTAATGGAGAATAGGTCGCTTCTTACCATTGATCTCCATGAGGCTCTTGCCGTGGCGCGAGAAAAGGCGGTCCTCGTGCGCAAATGGGTGCAACAGGCTTCATGAAAACGCATTGCACTAATCAGGTTGTTTTCCCATGAATTATATCGCTCTTGGCAGCAGACTGATAGGCATTCCTGAGGTTAGAACACTAGGGGTAAAGCCCAATTTCTTCGACTATACCATGGAAGAAAGGGAGCTGATCCTGAGAGCAAAACTTATTTTATTTCCCACCTTGAACTATGCCCAGTTTCTTAGCACCATGGGAAAAAAGATTTTTCCAAGCCTCGAATCTTACCTATACGCCGATGAAAAGATAAAGCAAACCACCTTGTTTTACATGTTGGGGATCCCGCATCCAAGAACAAGAATTTACTATCATCTGCATCACAGGGATATCCTGGAAGATTTCAGCTTTCCTTTTATTGCGAAGCTTCCAAGGGGCTCTGCCAGAGGGAACGGTGTATTTATGATAAGGTCGGAAGCTGAACTCCACTCATACTTGAGGTTGACCAATGTTGCATACATTCAAGAGTACTTGGTTCATGACAGAGACTTGAGGGTAATACTAATAAATTATAAGCCCGTGCTGGCTTATTGGCGGCTGGCAGGACCGGGGTCCTTTAAGACCAACATTTCCCAAGGCGGACGCATAGACTTCGACAACATCCCTCCACAAGCCATCTCTTTGGCACAGAAGGCGGCAAGGAAATGTAACTTTAATGATGTGGGCCTCGATTTGATTTCATCGAATGGTACATGGTACATCATAGAGGCAAATATGAAGTACGGACGGAAAGGACTGAAACTGAAAGGCCTCGATCTCAAGCAGGTATTCCGCCAAATGTTGCTATCTGGAGAGATTGCTTCCTGATGAGCATAAAGGGTAAGATACTTATTGGCTTACTAATAGCGATTATCCTGACACCCCTTGTCTTTTTCACATTCCTTTACTTAGAAGTGACAAAAGATGCCTCAAAACGTATCCAAAAGGGCATCATCCTTCAGATAATAAATTCCGAAAGCCCTGTTTTCTACGACGATGGGGTTACTCCAATTGGTGTATTCTTTCAGAAGACTCATCGCCGCTATGTTCCTTACAAGGAGATTCCCAAGATATTTGTGAAGGCTCTCATTGCAGCGGAAGACAAGAATTTTTTCCATCATTATGGTGTGGATTTCAAAGCAATAGCCAGGGCCCTGCTGGCAAATCTTAAAGCAGGAAGGGTAGTTCAGGGGGGGAGCACTCTCACCCAGCAAACTGCCAAAAATATCTTCAAACGGGAAAAAAGATCATTGATGGCCAAGTTGAAGGAGCTTATCCAGGCCTTCCTCCTTGAACGATATTACAGCAAGGAAGAAATCCTGGAAATGTATGTTAATCAGTTTTTTGTGGCTAGCTATGGCAAAGGACTGGGTATCGCAGCAAAGTACTTTTTTGACAAGGATGTTGAAGATCTTAATCTGGTAGAGTGTGCGTTCATAGCAGGGTCGGTACAGGCCCCCAATCGATATAATCCATTCATTAAAAAGACAGAGGCTGAAAGGCAAAGGGCACAGGAATTGGCCAACGAACGGAAGAATTACGTTCTCAGAAACATGCTGAAACTCAATTTTATTTCACTGGAGCAATATGAACAAGCAAAGGCCCAGCCTGTTCCCTTTAGGAAGGGGAACATCAGTTACAGGCTGAATGTGGTTTTGGACTATATAAGGGACCAGCTAGACTCAGAATATTTCCGGGATATATTGCACCAGCAGGGTATAGATAACATAGCTACCTCCGGGATCAGAATCTATACGTCAGTGAACAAGGACATACAGCAAGCCGCTATCCAAAGCCTCAGGGTAAGATTGCCTTACATGGATGTGTTACTAAATGGCTACCACGTGGTCAACAAGCTGGGCTCCCAACAAATTGACAACAGGTTTCGAAAGACCGATGGTGGGATACCATTTCTTGCAAGGATAACCCACGTGGAGCCCCACAATGGAGATGCGTGCCTCGTGGTGAGCTGGAAGGATGGTGGAGGGGTAATCGGGTACGAGGGGGTTAAGGCCATGGCCGAGGCATGGCTTAAGTGGAAGATGGGCTCGTGGGCGAGTCTGGACGAGAGGAAGCTGGTGGCCTTTTTGAGTAAGTTTCGCGAGGGGGACCTCATTTGGGTGCAGTTTGTGCAGAATCTCCCCGGTCGAACCCAAAAAAAATTGTTCCTTACCACCCTCCCAGAACTCAACGGTGCGATCGTGGTGTTACATGAAGGTATGGTTAAGGCCATGGTAGGAGGCTTTTATAACCGTTTTTTCAACAGGGCTGTAGACGCCAAACGGCAGCTGGGTTCCATATTCAAGCCGATAGTCTTTACCGCGGCCCTGCAGCTCAAATGGAGCAACTTAGACCAAATCCCCAACCGCAGGGACATGTATGAATTCGAAGGAACAAGATACTTTCCAAGGCCTGACCATGAACCCAAGAGCGGTCTTGTATCCATTGAGTGGGCCGGGGTCAAGTCCGAGAACCTTGCGACAGTGTGGCTGCTCTACCATCTCACCGACCGCCTCAATATGGCTGAGTTCAGACAGGTAGCTGAAATGCTGGGGCTGTGCCGTAGGGACGATGAGTCTTACTTGCAGTACAAAAACCGCATAAGGGACCGGTATGGAGTGGTGGTGACTGAGGAATCCATGATGAAAGCGGCGTTTGAAAGCGCAAAAAGGGAAGTACGTCCAGATCTCATATTTGAAGGGTACGAAAGTACAATTCCAGTGGTTGAGAGATTGCATTGGACCATTGACCCCAACAGCATCCCGCCAGAATACGAAGCAAAGGCAAAGCTCTCGCGCCTCGGATTCAAAAGGCTCAAGAAGGCAAACACGAGAATGAGAGCCTCTCTCGCAAGGCTCAGGTATCTTCTGGAAGAAGAACTTGGCAGAAAAGAGGAGACGGAACTACTTCCTGAACTTGCCAGGGAACTCAAGGGCTTTTATGAGTCCACAACCAAGGGATCTGGCCCCAAGATCGCCTATTTCGACGAAACTTTGGGGTCTCCTGATGTTACCCGATATCAACCACTGAGCCTCAGTTGGCTGGCACGGAACTACATGGAGTTGCGGCCTGAGCAGGTGTGGATCGACGGCCTGGTTCCCTCAGAAGTGATAGGTGTTCTAAGCAAGGCTGTGGCGAGGAACTACAGGGAGCTCCTGGCGCACAAAAGATACGACATGGAAGTACTTTGGAAAATCCCTGACTATAGGGTCCTTGTTAACCTGACATATGTGGTAAATCTGGCCAAGACCCTGGGCATCACCACGCATCTTGACAAGGTTCTTTCCTTTCCCCTTGGCCCTAACTCCATAAGTATTATGGAGGCCGCATTGGTCTACCACAGTATAATGAGCGGGGGCATATACACCTTGAACAAGATGAGTGGGCCCGAAGCGGTGCCGGTGATTACTAGGATAGAAGACAGAAATGGAGAGTTGCTCTGGGAATATCGTCCTCAGCAGGTCCGTGTCATCACCGATAGGCAATCTGTAATAATAAAGGATATACTTCGCAATGTGGTGTTATACGGAACAGGCCGGAGAGCAAAAAATACGGTTAACCTTACATTACGCAGTGGAGATTTAATTTTCAGGATACCAGTGCCTACCTATGGAAAAACCGGTACAGCCAACAAGTTTACTAACTCCAGCTTTGCCGGATTCGTGCCCCGATTTGACCAACGAGCCCCTGCCTGGGATAGTTCAAAAGGGTTTGTTATTACAGCATACGTGGGATATGATGATAATAAACCCATGAAGTCCAAGCACACTGCGATTTACGGGGCTTCTGGTGCACTGCCCCTGTGGATAGATACTGCTGTAGCCATTGTTAACAGCCCGGCGTACGTGGGTGCCATCCAACTTGCTGACCTTGCCTTCGAGACGCTGGGTGACGAAGCCGCTGAGGCTGCTGGGCTTAAGAAGATTAGGGTATCACCGGTGAGCGGCCTTCCAACACAACTTGAGGGAATATCCTCTGGGGCAAGCCTTGATATTCCAACTGTGCTGAGTGATGTTATAGACAAGGATGGCAAACTTGTACCTATTAGGTTATTTGAGCCTGTTGGAGGAATTTATCCATGAAGAGAATCTTCCCAATTACGATTGTTTTTGCTACCCTGGCGCTTTCAAGCTGCGCCCCCCTATGGCAGCGGCCTCCTCAAGGTCCGACACCGGAGAAAATACTCACCAGCCCTGTGGACCAGAGCCTAATCGAAGACAGGATCAGCCGCATAAAAAAGGCATTGGAGCGCCATGATCTCACGGCTTCAGAGAGAACCGTTCTCTATTCACTCCTAGAGGCATATCAGGGAATGGAAAGCCTGCCCCCATACTCACGAGAGAGGGAATACTACAGAACGAGCATTAGAAGACTTTTCTTTGCCTTGAGTTCCATGGAAGATCTCTACCTTAACATTCGTCCACAGGGAGGTGCCAAGGAAAGATCCGCCATCAGGCTGTTTACAGAGAAAACAAATGAGATCTTGGATGCATATTTGGCAGGAAACTATAAGGCAGTTATTGATAAGTGCGTTGACTTAAAAGAAAGCCTTGGCCCTGACGCGTTGACCCCGGAGGTGGGGCTGGTATTTGCCTTATCCTTGGCTCAACAAGGCATGATTAAGGATGCTGTTACAATTGGAGAGAGGATTGCAAACAGGTTGCAGACAAGACCGGATTTGGTGGTACTGAGGGCTCACCTAGCTATGTGGCACTTGAAGATGGGAGACAAACAGGGGGCCATCAGGAATTACGAAAAACTAGCCGATCTCTTGGACGAGCGGCATCGGATAGAGCAAACCATTGCCAAGTCCATAGGCCCTCTTGCCATTGAGCGCAAGGAGACAGTAGGTAAGCCTGGGGCGCCGGGGTTTGAACCAGAAAGGGAAACGGGTGAGGCCCGTAGTGTTTCAATCGTGCCCCTTGATGCGTTCCTTGGCAAGGTAAGAGAATTGGTGGAGCAGAAGAAATTTGAGCTCGCAAGAGATCTCATAAAGAGAAGAAGGCATCAAACCACATCAGCGGGGGAGTTGGAAAGACTCACAGAGGCTATGAAAGAAGTTGATACGCGTGAGGACCAATTTCTCCAGGAGCGGATCTCTGTGCTTTCCGAACAAAGCCAGGGTTTGAGGCAAGCCGAGGCATTGATAGAAGAGGAGAAATATGACGAAGCTTTGGCCAAGCTGAACTCGATCGGCAGTGACCTAACGAATAATGTGGAGGTGGGAAGACTTAAAAAGGCGGCCATTGAGGGCATAATAAACAGGGAAAGGAACAGGGCTGCCAAGCTTTTTCTTGCAGCAAAGCAAAGCAATGATCCGGTCAAAAAGGAGCGCTATCTAAAATCTTGCCTGGAAATTCTTAAATCTATAGTTGAGAAATATCCGTCATCACCGCTAATTCCCAAGGTGAAAGATCATATAACAAAGGTGACAGAGGAATTGGAAAAGCTCGGATAACCTGATTGCCGTCGCTGAGGAGCTTGTAGAATTTCATCTTTGAGAGTAATTGATGTGCAAATGAAGTTAATGGCTTGAAAGAGCTTTGGAGGGCATGGGAGTGTCTCAATGTGCTGCTTCGAGCCCAGGGTCAACCCATGACGCGGTGGTGGTGGGTTTGGGCCAGGCATGTGTGGACTTTTTGGCGAGGCTTCCTTTCTATCCAGAAGAAAATGCCAAAGTGGAGCTTAGTGGTTTGCAGATCGAATGCGGTGGGCCTGCTTGCACAGCTATAGTTACCCTGGCGAAGTTCGGAGTCCCCACTTCTTTCCTTGGATCGGTATCAGACGATTACTTGGGAAAAAGAATAATTGAAAACCTGATCTCCTACGGCATAGATATTTCAAATCTTAAGGTGACTCCGGGCCACACGTCTCAATTTGCATTTATTGCCATCTCTCCTGGAGGGTATAGAACAATCTTTTGGCATCGTGGTAGCATGCCGCCCCTTGCGGCTTCAGACATTGATCTTTCTTTATACCCGAGGATGCGTATGCTCCACCTGGATGGCCTAATGATTGAAGCCTGCATTGAGGCGGCAAGGCAGGCAAAGGCCAGAGGCGTACCAGTGATGATGGACGCCGGTACCATGAGGGAAGGCTCAAAAGACTTGGTCTCTTTGGTAGATATCCTTGTGGCCTCAGAAACCTTTGCTGAACCAATGATAGGAAAGGGAGCAGATCCAAGGGAGGCCCTTAAGGCCTTAAAGGCATTGGGACCTAGGCATGTGGTAATAACGTTGGGAGAGAAAGGGAGTGTGGGTATGGATGAGGCGGGCATTTACCGGCAGCCCGCATTTCCTGTTGATGCAGTTGACACTACCGGCGCAGGTGATGTGTACCATGGTGCCTACATATATGCGATGCTTCAAGGGCTTGACATGCAAGGATGTATGCGTTTTGCCTCAGCCGCGGCTGCACTGAAGTGTTTACACGTGGGCGCCCAGCCAGGTATTCCAAGTTTAGGTGAGGTGATGAAATTTCTGGAAGAGGCCCCTTGTAGCTAGGCAAGTGTGATACGCATCATTCTTTCATAACAAAAAGCCATGAGCGGCTCAAGATTTACCACGTCTGCCCTGTTGTATTTCAATAAGCGATTGAGGGCTTCCATGTCGCCCCATTCATATGCCTTCCACAGCATCACGGCATCATATCCGTTCATTTCACAGATCTCCGACTCCCTGTTAATGCCCAGTTCCCTTTCTATCTTTTTCAGGCCCCCCTTGTAACCTATTTTTCGCAGTAGGAAGCGTAAATCAATGTGTGCGGGTGGCAGCTCGATGTGTCTGAACCACTTGCGGATGAACGGAAGGTCAAAGGTGCTTCCATTGAAGGTGATCATTAGATCGTAGGAACTGATGGCTGATTGAAAATCTTCCATGTTTTTGCCGTTCACAAATGAATAGTATTCATTTCCATCATAAAGTCCTATGACGGTTATGTCATTTATCCCCTGGTAACCCCCTGTGGTTTCAATATCCAGGTATACCGCTTTGCTTCTGAAGGAGCCGAATACACGCCATATGTGTTCCGATGAAAGACGTTGCCTGAAGAACCGAATGTCATGTCTGCGTTTCTTTGACTCTGAGAGTTGGTGGCGAATGTATGCATCCCTCGATGATGAAAATACGGTTCCGTGGTACCGCAGAAAGTGGTCCCAAGTCTCTATCCCTTTACTCCATATTATCTTTTCGGTCTTGGAGCCTATGCCGGGAATGTGTATAAAGGTTCGCTCTAGCAAAGGGTGTTTTCCTTTCTCTGGTTTAGATTTGCTATATTGTTCTATATCTCATTGATGGGAAGTGTTTCAAGACAATACGGTTTTGTGGTTTTAAGATGACATAGGAGCGAGGGTGTTTTGAGTTGCCAGAACCAGTGATTTATGATTAAATTAAAACTTAAAAGAGCACTTTAGCGAGATCAAAACTATTAGAGCGGGGGTTACTTGCTATGCCTACACCTGGTAAAAAGGTTCTTTGTCATTTGGTGTTCTTGCTTGGTGTTGTTTCCCTAATTATGTGCTCAGCCATGGCTGCGAGGGCAGCCGGCTCCCCTTCCATTCAGGTGGCTGAAGCCTCCATTTGTCTGGACGTTGTTGACCTTCAATGCCAGGGCGGGGACACGATTTTTTCCTCCAGCCTGGGCAAACTCTATTGTTTCACCCGGATAGTAGGGGCCAAGGAACCGACAACAATATTTCATGTTTGGTACCATGGACAGAAGCAACGGGCCAGGGTGCCTTTACAGGTCAATTCGTCCAATTGGCGCACTTACAGCTCCAAGATCATCCAGGCCCATGAAACCGGTGACTGGCGAGTGGAGGTGCTGGGGCCAAACGACGAGCTTCTGAGAGTAGTTCACTTCAAGGTTGTTCCCTGAAATTTTCTCAGTATCCATTGCCTAAGGAAGTTCCTGTGGTCTCCTTTTTGCATGGTTTTAGAATTGGTTTGCCTGAAAAAGTAGCACGTGTGCGTGATAAGTTCACCCAAGGCAGACCAAGATCACTTAGAAAAGGAAGGTGATGAAAGCTTATGAAGTCCAAAGGAAAGCTGAGCCTCAAGCTAAACGAAAAGGATTTAGAGTTTCTGGTGGAATCGGCTTCACCTGAGGTCTCTGACAAGACCAGGCTCAAACAGATCATCAGCGAGGATGAAGATTTCCGCAACACCTTCATTTCAGATGAAAAAGTGTTCAGGCGGGTGATGGACGACAGGGAGATTTTCCTTAAGATATCCCCTGCCCTCTTCTTCGAGATCTTGCTTAGAAGGGCGGCCAGGGACTTAGAAGAGGCAAGATTCACCGTGGAAAAATCCGGTATGTCTAAGATACCCATCTTTGATACCCAGGAAATTGCCGAACTCATGTCAAACGAATCCCTGGTCACCTATTTGGCGGACATGCTTTCGTCGTTTATCAAGACGCGGAGCTACAGACTTTCTTTCAGAGCAAAGCCGGGCGTGTGGAGAAAGATCACTTTCAGTGACCTCGATATTCATACGCTGATGAGCTTCTCTGAGGCTGTAAGTGAGGCTCACCGACTACGTTTTTATAAGCGGATTGCTGATATCTGCTTGTTTATCCTTGGAATGTTTCCCGAGTACGCGGAAAGAGAATATCGCTACCCTTTTTCAGGCCAGCTACGACCTCAAATCCAGGGGAAGTTGAGGATCAGTCCCCAGCAATACGAGGAGGAAGGAAAGAAGTTTTATAGGCTTGCAGCCGAATATGAAGAGACGAGGAACCCCACCCTGGCCGATGTGTTTTGGGAATTGCACGGGAATTTCCGCGTGGCCACGAAGCCGCTGAACGTTATCTCGGAAAAATATCTTCACTACAAGAAAGAAAGGGTATTTGGAAGGGGTTAACGTGGGATCAATTTCGAGGCCTTTATTTCCCTTAGGGCATTGACAGCGATACAGGAACTGATGTCTGCTCTCGCCCACGTCCTCCACCACTTTAACAGCAGTCCACCTGAGAGCTGGCCGACAAAGAAGGCTCCTACCAGCACCGGAAAGGTATAAAGGGCCCACCCGAGTCCACTGAAAATGCGGATGGCAACAACAAAAGGGACTGGAATGTGGATCGCTAGAATCCACTGTTTCGAGAACCTTTCAACATTGGCCCTCCAGTAACCAAATGGCACGTTCAACAACGCCACGCATATGGCCACCATCCATACTCTCACTTCTTAAAACTCCTTCCCTCGCCCCTATTCTCGCTACCCTTAAGCAGATTTTTTATACCCCTTAAATCCCCATCTAGCAAGTATGCTTTTTTTGCTTGCGCAAAATTACTATTCTTCATATTTATACAGGCTCAATACCTATAACTAGCACTTCTAATTCAGGAGGTCCGTTTATGTTAAAGGTCGGCTTTGTGGGATGGCGGGGCATGGTGGGATCCGTGCTCATGGGAAGGATGAAGGAAGAAGGCGACTTTGCGGGTTATGAAGCCACGTTTTTCAGTACGTCCAATGTCGGCGGCGAACCACCGAAGGTTGGACTTGATGCCCCCCCGCTTCAAGATGCCTTTGACACCAAACTCCTATCCTCTTTGGATATTGTGGTGACTTGCCAGGGCAGCGGATATACAAAGCAAGTATATCCAAGGCTCAGGGAGGGTGGATGGAAAGGGTACTGGGTGGATTCTTCCTCCGCACTGCGCATGAACGACGATTCCATAATAGTTCTGGACCCGGTAAACAGGGCCGTTATTGACAAAGGCCTTGCCGAGGGCATAAAGACTTACGTGGGTGGCAACTGCACTGTGAGCCTTATGCTCATGGCAATGTCGGGACTTTTCGCCGAGGGACTCGTAGAATGGATATCTTCCATGACTTACCAGGCTGCGTCAGGTGCAGGGGCCAAAAATATGAAAGAACTGATGGCACAGATGGCCGCCCTCGGAGAAGTGAGTCAACCGCTTCTGGACGATCCCGCCTCATCTGCAATTGAACTCGACAAGGTCGTGACCGAGGCGCTGAGAAGCAATTCATTTCCGGTTGAAAACTTCGGTGTACCACTGGCGGGAAGTCTCATCCCTTGGATAGATTCGCCCATGGAAAATGGGCAGACCCGTGAGGAATGGAAAGGCTATGTGGAAAGCAACAAGATACTACAGGCTGATCCCCCTATCCCAGTAGACGGCGTATGCGTGCGGGTCGGCGCGATGCGCTGCCACAGCCAGGCCTTAACCATTAAATTGAAAAAGGATGTTTCTGTAAGCGAAATCGAGAGCATTCTCGCAGGTGGTAACCAATGGGTGAAGGTTGTTCCTAACGAAAAAGAAATCACCATGAGAGAACTTACGCCTGCGGCGGTCAGCGGAACCCTTACAGTTCCCATCGGAAGGATAAGGAAAATGCTGATGGGGCGTGAGTACGTGGCGGCCTTCACGGTTGGGGATCAGCTTCTTTGGGGAGCCGCGGAACCCATAAGGAGGATATTAAAGATACTTATTGAAGAAGGATTTTAATACTTCACCTTCCTTTGATTGATAAACGGCCCGAGCATCTTTCCTAAAAATATTTGGGTCCTTGGAAAAAAATCTTGACAACGAGAGAGATATGAGTTTTTATTTTCATATTTGGAAGTGTATTACTGTTTTAGTAAAGTCCTTCGGGCTTGGTTTTTGGAGAGCTTGATTCACATCTTCCGAGAGCTCATCACCAATGTCTGCAAACAGCCAATATTTTTCTACTTCATTAGAAAAAGGACTCAAGATCCTATCGCTTTTTGATACCGAGACCCGGAGGCTCACGCAGACTGAAATTTCTAAACTCCTGTCCCTTAATCTGACTTCAACCTTTAGATTCGTGAACACCCTCGTAGAGTTGGGTTATCTTGAAAAGAATCCCAGGACAAAAGAAATCAGCCTTGGAATCAGGGCTGTGGCCTTGTGCGCGAATATAATTCGCTCAAGTGATGAGCTTGAGCTTATCAAGAAAATCGTTGATGAGGTTTACGATAAGCACAACATAACGATAGATGTGGCCTTTGTGGTTGACAATAGCCTGATGAGGGCTTACCAGCGCCAGGCCAAGGAAACGCTTACTTACTATCTACCGGCCGTGGCCAGGAACTCCTTCCATAATACCTCTATAGGTAAGTCTTACCTATCCACTCTTCCTGCTGAGACGCTCAAGCAGCTTGTTGGGAACATTGATTTCGTAGCCAGAACTGATAAGACCATAACAGACAAGGATCAGCTCTTAGAAGAGATCGAGATAACAAGGCAGCGGGGTTATGCAATCTGCGTGGAAGAATATTTACGAGGTTTAATCACCATAGGCGCTCCTCTGATAAATCTCGATACCGGTAAGGGATTGGGTGGCGTTTCCTTTGATTTTTCAACTCTTCAAACAGATGCTGAAGAAATGGAGAGCAAGTACTCCGGGCTTATCGTGAAGCTAGCCGCCTCGATTTCCAAAGTGTTGAAAAGAGAAGACAACGAAGAATAACTAAACCTTTATTAATAATCTTTTTTAGAACACATGCAAAACAAGCTTTGGAAACCCTTTGCATTGCTTACGCCGGCACTGAGCGCCGTCTTCTTTTTGCTTGTTATTCCTATTGGCTTTATCGTGGTGTATAGCTTCTGGTTGAGGTCACCGACAGGGGCAGATATTGCTGCGTTTCAATTTGGAAATTACGCCAAATTTTTCGCCGATTCCTTTTATCCTTCCATTTTGCTGCGAACCATTAGGGTTTCTCTGGAGACAGTTTTATTATGTTTAGTTATGGGATATATTCCGGCCTATTTTCTGAGCCACAGCAAGACCAAAAACAAGGGCCTGCTAATGCTGCTTATTATGCTGCCCTTCTGGATCAGCTTTATCATCAGAACTATGAGCTGGATAAATATCTTGGGGGACACAGGCTTAATAAATCACTTGCTAATTAAGGTTCACTTGCTTTCGCGCCCATTGGGCATGCTTTATAACGAGGCATCTGTACTCATGGGGCTTCTTCAATATCTCCTTCCATTCATGATCTTGAACATTTATGTAAGCCTGGAAGGAATCGACAAAAGCCTTTTGGATGCAGCTAGAAGCATGGGCTGCACCGAATGGCAGGCCTTCAAAGAGGTGACGTTGCCATTAAGCCTTCCAGGGCTAAGTGCAGGTTGTTTGCTGGTGTTTGTGCTAACTGCGGGAACATACCTACCTCCCATGATCCTTGGTGGGCCGGGTAATCAGATGATAGCCAACTTGATCTTTGCCAGGGTGATTGGCACTTTGGATTGGCCTTTTGGCTCGGCAATTAGCGTCGTGCTTCTGACATTATTGGTGATAATTGTGTGGACATATAATCGTTATCTGGGGATTGCCCAGATATTTAAAGTCCTTCAATGAGGTTTTCAGCACCATGAAGCTTTCGGGATGGTCCCTAATCCGCTTTTACACTATTATGGTCTATGTGTTTATGTTTGCGCCCATCGTTGTTGTGATGGCTCTATCTTTCAATCCCAAACAATTTGGGTGCTTCCCCATGTCTGGGTTTAGCCTGAAGTGGTATGCAGAGTTGGCCACAGATAGCGCTATACTCAATGCCTTCAAGAATTCCATGCTCCTTGGAGCTTGCACTTCCGTGGTTTCCACTACCATAGGTATCCTAGCAGCCATGGCATTTGTGCGCTTCGACTTTCCGGGTAAAAACACCATCAATACACTTTTACTTGCGCCTATCATGATCCCCGAGGTCATTCTTGGTGTGGCGCTGCTGATCTTTCTTCGTTGGCTGCAGCAACCCAAGTCCTTTGCCCTCTTAGTAATTGGTCATGTCGTTCTTACCTTGCCTTATGTGCTTCTAATCGTGCAGGCTCGACTTGTAGGCATTAAGAGAGAATACGAAGAAGCAGCACAGTCCTTGGGTGCCAACCCGTTACAAACCTTCAAAGAGATCACTTTTCCCCTCTTGGCACCTGCGATTTTAGGAGGAGTTCTTTTTTCCTTCACTATTTCCCTTGACGATATTACTGCGACGTTGTTTTGGGCAACCGCACAGAACCAGACCCTTCCGGTCAAGATATTTGGCATGCTCAGAAATTCGATCAGCCCGGAAATAAATGCCCTTGGGACTATTATGGTTATCCTAACTGTGGCAATACCATTGGCTGCAGGCTATTTAATCCGTAGGTTTTCAACGAGGGCCCTCTGAATCGAACTGTCCTTCAGAGGGTATCACGTGGTGCCTATGGAAAACTTAACATTGGGGCGGCTCTTTAACTTGGGCTTTTGATGAAAAACCACTTAGCAATGAAAGGGGGAAAAGATGGCAAAGAAGTTGAAAGAACAATTGGATAGGGCAATCGAGCAATATGAAAGAGGTCTTGTTACACGGCGGGACTTTTTCAAGTATTTGGGGATTGTAGGAGCGGCAGCAGGATTAGTAGGCGGGCCATTTGGCCTTATTCCGCGCCAGGCATGGGCGGCTAAGTCAATACGTTTTGACGGATGGGGCGGTGTTGTCTCAAAGGCCTTTCACAAGTACGCCTTTGTCCCATTTACAAAAGCTACAGGTATAAAGGTCATAGAAGGTGAATTCGGAGATATGGACACCTATCTGACGAGGGTCAAGGCATCATTCCCTCCTGGCGGTGAATTTAATTTGGCCCATTTGAGCGGAGTGTTTGATTACGCCAGATATATAAAACTGGGTTACGGGGTTGTGTTAAATGAGAGCAAGATTCCCAATCTCAAATATGTGATGCCCGCCATGATGAAGCCTTACCGGGCCATTACTAACGGTACGCTCTCAGCCGTGCCATATGACTATGGACAAACCGGTATTGCTTATAACACAAAATTCATATCAAAAGACAAGGCGGAGAAGCAGGGCGCTGCTCTTCTTTGGGATAAAGAGCTGAAAGGCAAGCTCGGCAGCTGGGGTGACTGGCGAACCAATATCTGGTATGCAGCCCTCTATACTGGTCAAAACCCAAACAACATTAAGAACATGAAGGCGGTATGGGATGCATTAAGAGAACAGCGAGGAATGATCAAAAAATACTGGGGTTCCGGAGCTGAGCTCATGAGCCTTCTTGCCAATGAGGAAATTTATGCGACAGTAGCCTGGTCCGGCCGAGTAGCTGCGCTTCAAGCTCAAGGTCATCCTATCGGATTCCTATCTCCATACAACTGTTACTCATGGCAGGAATGTATTTTTGTTTTGAAAGGAACTGATCTGGAGGTAGCAGAGAAACTGTTGAATTTTATGCTTGCACCGAAGGCAGCTATAGCTGTAGCAACTGCCCAGAAATATCCCCCTAGCCTTGATCCCACCAAGGTGGAAATGCCAGATGCTGTTAAGAAACTGCCGGCATTTGATCCCACAGGGAAACTAGAAGGGTATCTTTTCGCTGATCCAGAATATTGGAATGGACACCAGCAGGAATGGGCCGAAAAATGGGATAGGATAAAGGCTGGGGCATAATAAGCTGGCTGTTCAGCGCGGGCCTTGAGCAAGGTTGGTGCGGACAAAAAGCTTCCTTTTGCCTTGTTCCGGCCCGCCACAATCCAAGAGTGGGAGGAAAGTAGGCTGTGGGAAAAAACACTGGCATCCCTGCAGTTCAGCTAAAAGGTGTGGTAAAGCGTTTCGGCAAGCTGGTTGCTGTCCAGAAATTCGACCTAACCATTGAAGAAGGCTCCTTTGTGACACTTTTGGGCCCTTCTGGATGTGGCAAAACCACCGTTCTTAGGATGATCGCAGGGCTTGAAACACCTACTGAGGGGGAAATCTATATCCAGGGGCGGCTGATCAATAATGTTCCTGTTCACAAGCGAAACATAGGAATGATTTTCCAAAATTACGCTCTATTCCCTCACAAAAACATCTACGAAAATGTGGGCTTTGGCCTCAAGTATAAGGGGGCCCCAAAAGAAGAGATAAGGAAGAAGGTAAGGCGGGCCCTTGAGATGGTGCGCCTCCCCGGCGTTGAAAAAAGGATGCCCTCCCAGTTATCTGGCGGACAGCAACAACGGATTGCCCTTGCCAGAGCAATTGTAATGGAGCCGGTTCTTCTTCTGATGGACGAACCGCTTTCCGCTCTAGACGAAAACCTCCGCGAGGATATGAGAAGAGAGATTGCTAATCTCCAGAAGGTTCTAAGGATAACTACGATATTTGTAACACACGACCAGCGTGAGGCACTGTCCATGTCTGATAGAATCGTTGTCATGAAAGATGGTGTCGTGCAGCAAGTGGGCAATCCAGAGGAGGTTTACAATAACCCGGCGAATCATTTTGTTGCGGATTTTCTGGGCCATTCTAATTTCTTTTATGGAAAAGTTATTGAGTCAGACGCTTCCATGGTGAAGGTAAAGCTTGATGGTGAAAGCGAGTTCTTAGTGGAACAAACAGGGAGTTGGAGGGCCGGAGAGCAGATTCAACTTGTGGTACGAGCAGAGAAGTTTGAGATTATTTCTCATAAAGGGAAGCTGCCTAAGGGAGATATTAACTGCTTTTATGGAAGGATTGCAGAACGGAGTTACATGGGCGGTGAAGTTAATTATTTCGTAGAGGTGGGGAACAGGCCTTTGATACATGTAATAGACATTAGTAAGTCAAAGCAGTTGCAAGAAGGGGAAGAGGTTTGCCTCAAGGTTTCTCCTCAACATTGTGGGTTATTGCACCTGGAAAATGGCCTTCACTAAGATGGGTTCAAGGAACTTAATTGACAAGCTCCTAATCACTCCGACGCACACTGAATAGACAATCAAGAAAACGACCGGTGTGCTCTTGGAATTTCTGCAACAATGGAGGAAAAATTGAGTGATTCAGCCAGGGGGTTTCTTTTTTATCAGTCAGACAAAAAACTGCCTCTTATAAAAAAGGCGAAAGGTATTCGCATATGGGATGAGTCGGGTAAGGAATATATCGATGCATGTTCGGGAGCTATAATTTGCAACATCGGTCACGGGAATGAAAGGGTAGAGAAAGCAATTAGAGAGCAGGCACAAAAGGCCTTCTTTGCATATCGTACCCAATTCGAGAACGAGCCAGCAGTTTTGCTGGCAGAGCAGTTGGTCAATCATTCGGCACCCCACCTGAATAAGGTGTTTTTCGTCTCCGGTGGATCTGAGGCGGTGGAATCGGCTATCAAACTTTCTCGACAATATTTTTACAGCAAAGGGCAAGGATCCAGGTATCTATTTGTAAGTAGAACCCCTTCTTACCACGGTAGTACTCTTGGAGCCCTGGCCCTTACCTCTTACGCACCACTAGAAATACCTTTTGGGCCTATGATTCAATCTTACCCCAAGATTCCAGCTCCGTACTGCTACCGCTGCATTTATGGAAAGGCCTATCCTCGTTGCAATATTGAGTGTGCTAGAGCTCTTGAAACCACGATTTTAGAGCATGGGCAGGACAATGTTGCCGCTTTTGTGGTAGAACCCATAGTAGGTGCCAGCATCGGGGCATTGGTCCCTCCTGAAAATTATTTTTCTGTTGTACAGGATATATGCAGGAAATATGGGATACACCTTATACTTGATGAGGTTATGACTGGTTTTGGTAGGACGGGAAAACTGTTTGCATATGAACACTGGGGCGTAGAGGCGGATATAGTGGCTCTGTCCAAAGGAATGGCTTCAGGCTATTACCCCCTGGGCGCCGTCATGGCCAGCGAGCACATAGTGGACCAAGTATTACGAGCTGGTGGCTTTGCTCATGGTCACACATATGCAGGCAATCCCATGGCCTGTGCGGTAGGGCTTGAAGTTTTTAAAATAATTATAGAAGAACATCTCAGCGAAAACAGCGCTGCAATGGGCCAGATATTGAAAGCCGGACTTGAAGAGCTTGCAAAAAAATATGCAATAATTGGTGAAGTAAGGGGCAAAGGTCTGCTGACGGCTATTGAATTGGTCAAAGACCCAGATACACGTGAGCCCTTTCCTGCTGAAAAAAATATAAATATGCTATTGACAGACGTGGCGGCGCAGAATGGTCTAATTATTTATCCCCGTAAACCCATCAACGGTCTGTCAGGAGACCATGTCCTTATTGCTCCGCCTTTGATAATTAATGAGCAGGAAGTATACGAGATTGTGGGTCGACTTGACAGTGCGCTGAAAAGCACTGTGAAAAAGATTTAGTTTTTTAGGAGTTATAAAACTAGTGATTGACAAGCAAACAACTATTGAAAGAGCGATTGAGGCTATCCATGATGGCGATTGTATAATGCTGGGAGGATTCGGCGTACCAGGCACTCCTTTTATGCTTATTGATGGCCTGCTTAAGAAAGGAATTCGTGACCTCACGTTGATAAAAAATGAGGCCAACGAAGATGGTATGGGAGCTTCTAAACTCATTGAAGCAGGAAGAGTACGAAAGCTCATTTGTTCCCACCTTGGACTCAATGCTACAGCCATCGCCATGATGAATCGTGGGGAAATTGAGGTGGAGTTTTATCCCCAGGGGATTCTTGCGGAAAAGATCAGGGCCGGTGGAGCAGGGCTGTTGGGTATAATAACAGACATCGGCATAGATACAATCATTAAGGAAGGAAAGCAGTGTGTGGAGGTTAATGGAGAAAGAGCTATTGTTGAACCAGCCCTTAGGGCTAATGTGGCATTGATCCATGCCGCAGTAGCAGATCCTTTTGGAAATTTGATCTATGAAAAAAGTGCTCGGAACTTCAACCCCATCATGGCCACTGCAGCAGATGTAGTGATAGCTGAAGTTGAAAGGATTGTGGAAATAGGTGCTCTAAACCCTGATGCGATTCATACGCCGGGCGCCTTTGTCGATCACATTGTATTAATGAGAGAGATAACTTCTGAATACGGGATTCTAGAGCATCATGCCCTTTAAAGAAAAGATCGCACGAAGAGCAGCAAAGGAAATATCACCATGGCAGATCATAAACCTGGGGATTGGGATCCCTACCCTCATTCCTAACTATCTTCCTCCTGATAAACCGGTCTTCATACATTCTGAAAACGGCATTTTAGGTATGGGGCCCCGGTCAAGCCCTGGCACAGAGGACCGTAACCTCATTGATGCCGGTGGGAATTATGTAACCATAAAAAAAGGAGCATCTTTCTTTGATAGCGTTGTGTCCTTTGCGCTGGTTCGCGGTGGCCGACTGGACGTTGCGTTTTTGGGAGCCTTGGAGGTTTCGGCGAAGGGTGATCTTGCCAACTGGATTATCCCAGGCAAATTTTCACCTGGTATTGGAGGAGGCATGGAGCTTGCCCAAAAAGCGAAAAGGGTTATCGTCACCACAATGCATACGGACCGAAAAGGTAAGCCGAAAATTCTCGAAGTATGCAAATTACCTCTCACCGCTAAGGGATGCGTAGACACCATAGTTACCGAACTGGCGGTTATGGATGTCAGACCAGAAGGTTTGGTCCTCCGTGAGCTTGCCAAAGGCGTTGATGTGAATGAGGTAGTTGAGAAGACGGAGGCCCGCCTCATTGTTTCGAATCCTCATATTCCGAGGTTCTAAAAAATAGCTAACCGGGGTTAGTTTTGTGGGGAAATGCGACTTATGACAATAAACGGAAAAGAAAAAAGGCTTATTGAGCTTGTAGAGGATCTCTCAGACGATATCCTTGACTACGTTTGCAGACTGGTAAAAGAACCCAGCACCCTTGGAAAAGAGGACAGTGCGGTTAGACTAGCAGAAGAGGAGTTGAAAAGGCTCTCATTTGATCCTGTAAGCGTGCCAATTGAATCTGAGATGATGAAGCAGCATCCGGGATTTGCGCGTGTCCCGTGGGATTACGAAGGCCGCAGGAACGTGGTAGCAGTGCATCAAGCAGATGGCCAAGGTGGGCATAGCCTAATTCTCAATGGCCATTTGGATGTGGTGAGCCCTGAACCCTTGGAATTATGGGACACAGATCCTTTTGATCCGGTCGAGAAAGATGGTTGGCTCTATGGCCGAGGAGCAGGAGATATGAAAGCAGGAGTGGCTGCAATGACCTATGCTCTTTATGCAACAGAAAGAGCAGGCTTCGGGTTAAATGCCCCTGTAACGATACAGAATGTAATAGAAGAAGAGTGCTCGGGCAATGGCACATTGGCTTGTCTCACAGCCGGCTACGATGCTGAAGCTGCATTAATTCCCGAGCCTTTTGGCCCGACCATCCTTACCAACCAGCTTGGCGTGCTGTGGTTCAAAGTCTCAGTAAGAGGTGCCCCCGCCCATGTGCTGTCTACAACATCCGGCACTAATGCCATTGAAAAAAGTTTCATACTCATAAAAGGGCTAAGGGAGCTAGAAGCAGAACTTAATCGTTCCTCTGTACCTGAAAAGTACAAAGAGGTATTTCATCCCATTAACCTAAACATAGGGATCTTCAAAAGTGGGGACTGGCCTTCAACAGTGCCTGCAACGGCAGAGTTCCATGGCCGGCTGTCTTTTTTCCCTGGAGTCTCCTATGATGAGATTTGTGGGCGCATTGTCGATGCAGTGCGTAAGGCCGCTCAAAAAGACGCCTGGCTTGCAGAAAACCCACCAGTTGTTGATTTCTATGGGTTTAGATCTGAAGGCCACAGCCTACCCCTTGACCTCCCTGCCTTTTCTTTGCTTGCGGATTGCCACAAAGCTATTACTGGTGAGGATGTACGAGAATATATAGCCACGTGTACCACTGATCTGAGGGCATTAAACCTTTACGGGTCAGGGCAGGCAACTTGTTATGGTCCTGTAGCTGAAAATATACATGGAGCGAATGAACGGGTGGAGATTTCAAGTATTATCCACGTGGCCAAAGTATATGCCGTTTTCATATCTCGATGGTGCGGCCTATGTGAATAGAATCATACCGAGTTCATGTTTAGGTAAGGGAGGGAATCTGATGAATGAAGTTGTTATCGCCGGCTATTTAAGGACAGCTCAATCGAAGTCTAAACCAAGTGATCCGTCTAGAGACTGGTTCCACAGCTTAAGGGCTGACGAATTACTGGGGATGCTTATACCCGGGCTACTTGAAAAAATCGGTATAAGCGACGAGGAAATTGATGATTTTATTGTGGGTTCTGCAATGGGTGTTACCGAGCAGTGGACATACGGAGGAAGAACCCCTTTATTTCTTGCAAATCTATCAGAAAAGATCCCTGCCAAATTCATTGATCAACAATGCGGATCATCCATGGCTGCTGTGCACATGGGATTTATGGAGATCGCAACAGGATTCGCAGACACTGTGCTGGCATGCGGCATGGAACACATGACCCGCGTACCCATGGGACCCACATTGTTTGAAAAGAAGGTTATTTCCATGAATCCGCGGCTCTATTCAGATGCTGAGTATAGACACTGGGACATGGAAGTTACCATGAACATAGGATATACGGCAGAAAAGCTGGCCTCTCAAACAACATTTACGCGTGAAGACTTTGATAAATGGGGCATGCGCTCGCATCAGCTTGCCTCCAACGCTAAAAAGGAGGGCTTTTTTGAAGACGAAATCTTTCCAATTCAAGCCAAACAGAGCGACGGGTCTGTGATGAGAGTGGATAGTGACCAGGCGATTCGCGAACAGGTTTCAATGAAAGACATGGGGAACTTAAAGCCGGCTTTTATATCCGATGGAGTAATTACTGCGGGTAACTCCTCCCCTCTAAACGCTGGCGCGAGCGCCATGATCCTCATGTCAAAAGACAAGGCCAAGAGCAAACAAATAACTCCTCTGGCCACAATTAGGTCAATAGGGTTTGCAGGGGTAGATCCCACTATTATGGGTGCTGGACCCATACCCGCAATTCAGATGGCATTGGAAAAGCAAGATCTTAAAGTTGACGACATAGATTTTTGGGAAATAAACGAGGCCTTTAGTGTTGTAGTATTGAACTGTATCCACCAGTTAGGGATTGATCCTGAAAAAGTGAATATAAAGGGCGGCGCAATCGCCATTGGTCATCCTTTGGGTGCTACCGGGATCAGACTAATTGGCACATTAGCGCGGATTCTGCAAAGGGAGAACGCCCGTTATGGATGTGCAGCGGCCTGTGTTGGGGGCGGTCAGGGTGTTGCAACGGTTATAGAGCGATAATGCTAAGCCGATGGTGACCAAAACATGCCGCTTCCCTGCCTTGGAACAAATGCCGATTGTGGACAAGGCTGATCCTAAGTATGGTTTCAACGGCCTTTGACGGGGACAAATATGGCGAGCATAGGAGATTTGAGAGTCAATGGTAAAAGATTGCGTGAAAGCTTGGAGCGCATGGCAAGGATCGGAGCAACCTCGGGTGGGGGCGTACACAGACTAGCCCTCTCTGATGAAGACAAAGAGGCCCGAGACCTATTTGTGAAATGGTTGAAAGACATAGGGCTCAAGGTTACCATAGATGAAATGGGAAACATTTTTGGAAAGCGGGCGGGGAGAAGCAATGACCTTGCCCCTGTCATGAGCGGGTCGCACATGGACTCACAGCCGCAGGGCGGCCGTTTTGACGGAATACTGGGAGTCATGGCCACCCTTGAAGTCTTACGTACTCTGTATGAGAATAATATCTCAACAGAACGTCCTATTGTCATTGTAAACTGGTGTAACGAGGAAGGTTCCCGTTTTTCTCCAGCGATGGTTGGTTCAGGTGTATGGGCCGGGGCACTAGACAGGGACTGGGTGTACAACCGCACCGACATAGATGGAAAACGATTTGAAGACGAACTGATTCGCATTGGATACAAGGGCCGGGAACCATGTGTAAGGCACCCTACTTATTGTTACTACGAATACCATATTGAGCAAGGCCCAATACTGGAAAGGGAGAAGAAAATCATAGGAGTACCCAAAGGAATTGTGGGCATACACTGGTATGATATCTATTTGGAAGGAGAGGCCAATCAAGTGGGGCCAACCCCTATGGAGGGGCGACGTGATGCACTGTGCGCCGCAGCGGAAATGATTCTCAAGGTCAACACCCTCCCACAACGAGTCGGTGGAAACTTGGTGGCAACAGTCGGAGAGATTCAAAATTACCCGAACTCTCGAAATATCATCCCCAGCAAGGTTCACTTTACTGTAGATATCCGATCCTGGGATGATGATCATGCTCAGAGAGCATGGGAGATGTTGAGACAAGATTTTGAACAAATCGCTCTGCGTAGGGGCTGCCCCATGCAAATAGAGGATACATGGAACGTCTCACACTCCCCTTTTGATAAGAGCCTGGTTGAACGCATCTTTAGGATTTCTACCACTCTAGGCTATCCTAGCCTTTACATGGTCAGCGGTGCGGGCCACGATGCCAGCTATATGAACCAAGTCTGCCCTACGGCAATGATTTTTGTCCCCAGCGTCGGGGGCCGTAGCCATGTTGAAGTGGAAATGACAAAGTGGGAAGATTGCGAAGCCGGAGCAAATGTGTTGCTGCATGCCATTATCCAATCAGCTAATGAAAAAGACAAAATAGGCCCTTCAATACAATAAAGAAATCTCCGTTATTAGAACTTGATGTGTTTGACATCTATTAGTGACGATACTTGGCTATTGACAACGTGGCTCAATATACATAAAATTCTTCATAAATCTAGCGGCGGAAGTGGATAGCTCACTGGTGGGGCTCCCGGACTTCAAATCCGGTGTGCGGGGCTAAAACCCCCGCAGGTGGGTTCGATTCCCATGCACTTCCGCCAATTTTTTATCCTCCTCCTTCCCTTAATGAGTGACAATCCCGATTAGATGGTCGCCCTCCCCTTCTTGATTCCAGCTAAACCACGATTATATTAAAAACGATTCGGGGCCGATAGCTGCACATCTTCCTGCTAAGAAACAAAATCGATGGAGGTGAGGAGAGTTGATAAGTCGCAGCGAGATCGAAATCATCAGGAAAGAAATCGGTCTTCACGAAGCACCGCTTCTGTCCATGTATATAGATGTGGATCCGTCAAAGCGTGAAAACGCCCGCAAAGGGTGGCTGGTTAGGGCGAAAAATACCTTGAAGGATCTTCACATTCCAAAGCCCATTGAAACAGCTGTGTATGGGATACTTGATGCCAGCAGACCCGAAGGTAAGACTTACATAGTATTTGCGGCTGAGAAAGACAAAAGACCTTGGGTCAAAGACTTCACCTTCAAGGTAGAGCTCCCAGTGGTGGATCTTGCCCACGGGCGAGTGGAAGCGAGGTGGGGTGAGCCATATATTGCTCCACTGATTTACGCACTGGATGAATACGAACGTTATGGGGTCGTGTTTTTGAACAAGGAGCGATGGCGCCTGTTCGAGGCATTTCTAGGGGAAATTGAAGAGGTAATGGATGCATTCAATGAGATATCCAGGGAGGATTGGCGTAGGATAAGCGCTGACAGCCCCAGCATGAGATACAGTGGTCCCAAGCCCAGCTCTTCTCGGGCAGGTGCAGCGGTTGACAGGTATGCAAGGAAAATGGACGCATGGGCTCAGAGGTTTTACAAAAATGTGGCAAGGCTAACGGAGAAATTTGTAAGTGAACACGACATAACAAGGCTTATACTCCTCGGAATCCCTGAAGAAACCCATTTTTTTGAGCAATACCTGCCGCGCCCCCTTAGGGACAAGGTGGTCGCTCATCTTGCGTCATTGCCGACCCCACAGGCAAGCCCCCGGGAGGTCGCAGAGAAAATTTTTCCAGAAATCGAGAAAATAGAGCGGCAAAAAGAGTTGGAATTAGTTGATCGAATCAGGGAACAACCTGGGCTGTGGGGACTTGGGCCGGTTTTGGAGTCGCTCCAACTTGGCAGACTCCACGTAATCGCAGTACCTTGGGAGCTCAAAACCATGGTGTGGAAATGCACTGACAGTGGATTGGTGTTTGCTGATGAAGCCACCGCGGATGAACTCTGCCACGACAAAAAAGAAGAAGTTGAACTGAGGGATATCATAGTTGAGCTTGCTTCGTCCTACGGTACCAGAGTGGAATTTGTCAGAGGTCGGGCTGCAGATGTATTGCTGCGCGAGATGGGAGGGATCGCCGGCCTAGCCCGATGGTAGGGCTTTTAGTAGTAAACCTGCCCAACCCTCCAAGGAGGAACGGTTAACTAGCTCTGTGTGGTGCAGGACGCTCAGAACAGAGGGGGACTGCTCTGGTGTGAATCCCGAGACCACCAACAATCCGCCTGGTTTTAAGAGCGGAGGTAAGTAATGCCCGATCGTTATGAATGTGCTTATGGTAAGATTCGCAAGGACCAGGTCAAACGCCCCTTGCCTTGCGCATGAATAGGATCCACACAATACGGAAATTCTATGGCCCGCATTGTTCAGGGCAATGTTTTCTCTTGCTTCCTGGCAGGCCTGGAAATCAATATCCGTAGCCAGGATATTTTTGGCCCCAAGTCTTGCTGCAGTAAGGGCCAGAATCCCGCTTCCAGTCCCAAGATCGAATACTTTTTGGATATCTCTGATGAAAAAGGCCTGTTCCAGCAACTTGATGGAAAGCTCCGTAGTAGGATGAAACCCGCTTCCGAAGGAAAGGGAGCTTCTGATCAATATTTGGCCTTCATGGGGGGCTACATCAGGACCGGGAGAGGCGATGGAAATATGATCAGTAATTCTCCTGCTGTATTCGGCGGCTCCTGGACTTGCGGTAAGCCCTGTTTCTACTATGGGTGCACGGGGAAAGGCCCGGCAAAATCGGGTAAGGATTGAATCTACATTAGATGCGGGAAATAGAAGTGTCAGGATCTTACTGCCGTGCTCATAGCGCTTGCCAAGAACCGGGAGAAGGATCTTTGCGGATTCATATTGCTCTGGGTCAGCACATTGTATTTTAACCACCAGGAATAAGCGGTCCTTAGGCAGGAACTCCATGAAAGCCCCCTCAAGAGTGATTCACTTGCTTATTCACACACTTGCTTACCCCTCTGCCTTGAAAAAATCAATCCTTTTCCTGGTCCTGTTTAGCAAAAGGTGTCTACTGGGATAAAGAAGCGTCAAATCTATGACTACTTTATGCCCTTTGAACCTTTTTAATGGTTCGCTTTTATGGCTATCCTATCCCCGGAGCCCCATTTGCCAGGGGAAAACGTCATGGCATATTTCTTGCTATCTTAAGAACTGGTTTTACTGCTGGGAACATAACCAACCTTGCTGGAGGAGATGGAAATGTTTTTCTTTGATCGAAGGAAGGGAAAAGAAAGGCGTTCGGGTAATGACAGGCGTTCGGGCGATGATTCAGATTACGATGGTGTACAAAGACGGTGCGGCAGTGATAGGAGAAGCGGAAAGGAACGGCGATCAGGGCTGGAAAGGCGAAGCGGAGAGGATCGCAGGAACGGCTTTGATCGCAGGAGTGGACGCGACCGTAGGTCTGGTTTTGACCGTCGAACAGGCGCGGACCGGAGGAAAGGAGTAGATAGAAGGGCCTACTCGAACAACAGGGAAATACTTGACCAGATCATCAACAAACTCGAAGAGTCAATGGAAACAGATGCATAACAGACAACCCGAAATGCACGAAATCCTTCCTCGGTGCCCCTCATGTGGTGTTTACCTGGTGAACGCCAGGGAAAGATGCTTTTATTGTGGTACGAAGATACCCCGTTTACATTACCATAAATTAACCCTAGCCCATGCGCTTACCAATCTTATCCGCCATCTCATCCATCTGGATGGCAGCGTCATGCGGTTTCGCTCCTTCTTATGATAAGCACCCTTAATTCTTTTGACTAACAGGAACCGAGTCCTTATACTTCCCCTAAAAGAGGCTTGAAGACAATGAATACCGGAAGCTCGAAGCTTTTCCTCATCTTTCTTGCCTGCTCCACCCTCTTGCTTTTGGGGCTGTTTTGGACCTATTTTCCCGCGATAATCCTGGGTCTACTAATAGGAAGCGTCTTTTACCCAATTTATAAGTTGCTCTTGAGACTCCTTCGGGGCAGCGAGACGATTTCCGCCTTAGCCATGACGCTAATAATTTTATTAATCGTCGTGGTTCCAGTTGGATGGTTCGGCGGAACTTTGTCCAACGAGGCATTCGAATTTTACGCAAAGACTAGATCTGCCATGTCTCTCAAGCGCATCCAGGAGCTGGTAGAGAGCGATACAAAGTGGGGTATCAGGTTCCGCAAGCTTGCTGAAAAACTTCATATAGACCTAAGCCCGGAAAACATAAAGGAGCTCAGCGGGGCAATTGGAAAAAAGGTGGGCTTTTTCCTTTACAAGCAAATAAGGTCTGCTGTTTCCAACTTGCTCAGTTTTCTGATCCACTTTTTCCTCATGATGCTTACGATATTTTACATTTTGCGCGACGGTTCAAGGCTGAAGGAATACCTTGTACAATTGATTCCCATGCCAAAGGAGCAGCTTGAAAAGGTTGCTTACAAGTTCACGGAAATGGGCAGGGCGATTTTTATAGGAAATGGCCTGTCCGGCGCGATCCAAGGAATCCTAGGCGGCCTTGGATTCTACTTTTTTGGCCTCCCCTCGCCTTTCCTTTGGGGCACCGTCATAGCATTCATGGCCTTTCTACCTATAATAGGGGCCTCGGTTATCTTTATACCCGCCACTGCAATCTTGTTGATAGAAGGGAAAATCGGAACAGCGTTGGGTTTTTTCATCTACAGCATTTGCTACAGCGCCTCAGTGGAGTATGTGGCCAAGCCGAAGTTAATAGGCCAGGGCATGAAAATGAATCCCTTCTTGGTCTTTATTGGGATTATCGGCGGAATGAAGCTTTCCGGTATCATGGGGATAGTTTACGGTCCTTTGATCATAACGATATTTCTAACCCTTGCCGAAATTTATAGACTGGAGTATAAAACAAAAATGCTGACATGAAAATTAACAAGGCGGCGTTAAAATACCGCAAGGCTTGATCGTCAGAATGCTCACTGAGGTGGATAAGGAGGAAAAAGATGGATCCTGAGAAAATCTTGAGGGGAAAGCGAGTCTTGATAGTAGATGATGAAAAAGATGTCCTAGAATTTTTGACTGAACTCCTGGACATGTGCAAGGTGGATCAAGCCACCAGCTTTGAAGAGGCAAAAGAGCTTATGGAAAAGAACTTTTACCATGCTGCTGTGCTGGATATCATGGGTGTGAGGGGTTATGAGTTGCTGGAGATAGCGAAGAAAAAAGATATACCAACCCTAATGCTGACCGCCCATGCCCTTTCAAAGGAGAACCTTAAGAAGTCCTTCAAGATGGGCGCTGATTACTATGTGCCCAAAGATGAAATGAGCAAAGTGGATGTCTATCTGGCGGATATCCTTGAAGCCAGGGAAAAGAAGAAAAACGTGTGGGTAAAATGGTACGAACGCCTCAGTGGTTTCTGTGATAGGCGCTTTGGGCCAAAATGGAAGGAAGAGGACCCCGAATTCTGGGACGACCTGTTAAAAGGCTGGTAGGCACGTTGCCAAACCTACGAAAGGAGGTCGGACAGATGAACAGAAAGGCCGTTGGAATCACGATAACGCAACACATTCTCAAACAACAAAGGGAAAACCCCGAAGCTACAGGAGCTTTCACCACCTTGCTCACGGAGCTTATAGTGGCCGCAAAGGTTATTTCCAGGGAGGTCAACAAAGCGGGACTGGTGGATATCCTTGGATCCACGGGTGAAATAAATGTCCAGGACGAGCAGGTGCAAAAGCTCGATGTCTTCGCAAACCGCGTTATTATTGAGAGGATGCAGCATATTGGGCAGCTTTGTTGCATGGGCTCTGAGGAAGTGGCGGACCTTATCGAGATCCCTTCTCAATATCCTAAAGGCAATTACATCCTTCTGTTCGATCCCTTGGATGGTTCATCCAACATTGACGTGAACGTAAGCATTGGGACCATCTTTGGAATATACAAGAGGGAGAACGAGGGCAATCAGTCCGAAGTGCTGTTGGATGAGGTGCTTCAGCCTGGAATTAAGCAAGTGGCCGCAGGATACTTCATTTACGGTTCAAGCACCATCATGGTATACACAACTGGCCATGGAACAGGCGTTCATGGGTTTACGCTTTACCCGAGCGTTGGAGAGTTTCTCCTTTCCCATGAAAATATCCGGATACCTGAGAAGGGGAAGATTTACAGCGTCAACGAAGGGAACTACCAGTACTGGGACGAAAGGACCCAGGCCTTGGTCGATTACTTCAAAGAAAGGGATAAGGCCACTGGCAGGCCATATACCTCCAGGTACGTTGGGAGCTTGGTGGCTGACTTTCACCGCAACCTCCTCAAAGGCGGTATCTTCATGTATCCTGCAGACAATAAGGATCCCAAGAAACCTCACGGCAAACTCAGGCTTATGCTTGAGGCCAATCCGCTGGCAATGGTAGTTAGAGAGGCAGGGGGTTATGCCAGCGATGGAAAAGGGCCAATTTTGGAAATCGAGCCCAAAGAGCTGCACCAGAGAACACCGCTTTTTATAGGCAGCAAACAGGACGTTGAATTCGCAGAGGCCTTTCTCAGCGGCAAGACGCCCTAGCCTGTTACGCCGCGTAACATCTCGAGAAAAGTTTCTATACGAAGCGCCGTCCGGGTATCTACCTTGCCCGGGCGGTCACCCTCCAACGTCAGGATAGGTACCGGGAGCTTCTCCCTGAGAATAATGTCATAGATTTGCCTGTAGCAAAAGGTCTGGGTATAGTGGATTAGACCGTCAATAGCCCTTTGCTCAACAGCCTCCAAGATATCCGCTACCCTTCCCTGGGCATCGTAGGGATATGTATAGCGGAGATATTGTCCTACAATATCTTCTTGATCAAAGAAAGGCATGCTGAACTGCCTCTGCATTTCGTTAAATACAACGCGCCCCCCTTTCTGCTCTATCATTTCATACAAATCGTCAAATATCGGGGGGACACCAAGGTACCCTATTCTTACCTCCTCGTTCATAGGAGGTCTTTTCCTTGCCCTTGCCAGGAACTTGTCAAGCTCTGCCTCAAATTTCTCGGGCTCGCCCCAAAAGTCGGAACTGTTCACAAGAAACAAGTGGTTTTCAAATCCAGTGACCAGGTTTGATTCATAGGTGAGCCGGTCCAGTTCCCTCAGTTTTTTCCTTATAGGGTCGAGCCTCTGTTTTGCTTTTTTAACCTCGTCCCAGGACACGTGGAGACGACTCATTAATGTCTCCATCGTTGATACCAGCTGCTCTCTTGATCTTTCGCCAGGGTATTCGAAAGGGATGACTTCCACACCCCTATTCTGCAAAACCTCTCCAAGGGCAATTGTGTTGCTGCAGTCTCCACCGGTCACAGCAATTACCTTTTCGAAACCGTACTCCAATACAACCGAATATATGCCCTTTATCCATGAGCAAATGTTATGTGCAAATCCTGCAGACTCCCCTTTTAGTACTAAGTCCGAGGGGGATACAGAGGTGATAAACAGGTTGTTGAGGTCCACGGGCCTGTATCCACCAGCAAAGATGATTTCAACTGGTATGGTAGCGGTAAAGCCTACGCTTTTTCCGTAACTTGTTACTCTCTCGGGCATTAGTGGTTTTGAAAAGCCGTGAACAATAGGTGGACGAGTGCCAGCGGTCCTCGCATCATGCCTCCACTGAATGGAAACGAAATTCAGGCAGTTCTAGGCAAGTGAGGCGGTTCCCGTAGACTGCTCCGGTGTCTATTCCTACCTTGTTCTCCATTATCAAGGGTTCATAGAAAGGAGTATGGCCAAATATGACCTTTTTGCCAAAATCATAGGTTGAATAGATAAAGGGATCCCTTATCCAAACCAAGTCATCAGGATCCTGTTCTTCAATGGGGACCTCGGGTCTGAATCCTGCATGTACCACGTAATAATCATCAAGCTCTATTGTATATTTGAGAGACGCAAAGAATTGCTTATGAGATGGAGGCAGTAGATCGTCTTCGGTTTCTATTAAATGAAACGCGTAACTCTCCAACGTGTTCATACCTCCGTTCATTAGGAACAGTCTCCTGTCTTTACCCTTTATATAGTCCAAGAAAATAACCTCATGATTTCCGATAAGGCATTGGATCTTGGATGATTCGGCCATCAATGACACAATGTAGTCCACCACCCCCTTGGGATCAGGGCCCCTGTCAATGTAATCGCCTACGAAGATAAGTTCGTCCTTGGCCGGATCCCAGCGGATTTTTTCAATGAGCCTTTTGAGCATGTCAAGGCAACCGTGGATATCTCCAACAACATATATTTTGCCGTCGTCGTTCATATGCCGAATATAATCCTCACCCTGTCTCTTGGGTCGAGCCTGGTCAGGCCTGCCTCAGCCGCGGCCTCCCTTGCTGCCCGGAATTCTGAGCCCGTAAGCCGACGATTAATAAATTGATCATCGAATGCCTTTCCACACGGCCTGTACTGGTCCATAACGTTGACATACGTATTAGTGGAAATCTCTTTGGCAATGAACTCCATTATTTCCTTGGTATTTGCCACACCGTTGGGCATGACGAGGTGTCTGACCAACAGACCCCTTTGGGCAATACCATGCTCATCCACAACAAGATCCCCTACCTGCCTGTGCATCTCCTTTATGGCAAGCCGGGCCTTTTCGGGATAATCAGGTGCCTTACAATATCTCTCAGACCACTTGGGATCCCAAAACTTGAAGTCAGGCATGTAGATGTCAAATATCCCTTCCAGCAGCCTTAAGGTCTTGACCTCATCGTAGGCGCTGGTATTGTACACAAGAGGGACTCTTAGCCCGCTATTCACTGCTATTAGAACCGCTTCTAGAATTTGCGGAACCACATGAGTGGGTGTCACAAAGTTGATATTGTGGCACCCTCTATCGGCCAAGGTCAACATCATGCCGGCCATCTGCTCCGGTTCGACCTCTGATCCTTCACCAAGGTGACTTATCTCAAAATTTTGGCAAAAAGAACAGAGTAAATTGCATGAACTTATGAATATGGTCCCGGATCCATACTGACCCACCAAGGGAGACTCTTCGCCAAAGTGGGCATTGTAACTTGCCACAGCAGCCTTCCTGCCTGTCTTGCAAATTCCTTTGTCACCCTGCGTCCTATCGACCCCGCACTGCCTGGGGCAAAGTGTGCATTCCTTGAGGACAGCCAAGGCCTCAGCCACTCTTTTCTTCAATTCCCCCTTTTCGTGTAACGCTATGTATGAGGGTTCCATCCCGCTCCTAGTGCTCGCCATTCAACACCAAACACCCCCGGACGGCCGTACAGTGGCCTGCCAGGGGTATCTGTGTAATCCAATTGGATCCAACCATCCCTATTCCCGGCTTTGGCCGAAGAGGCGCAACAGCAGCAGGAACAGGTTAATAAAATCCAAATAGAGGGAGAGGGCTCCCAAGATTGCTCCCTTGCGAACCACGCCTGCATCCAACCCTGCCGGCTGGGTAAGGGCCATCTCTTTGAGCCGCTGGGTGTCATAAGCAGTGAGCCCTAGGAAGACAAACACTCCTATGTAAGTAATGAGCATCCCGAGACCGCTGCTTCGGACAAACATGTTGACCAGTGAGGCGATTATTATTCCGATCAGTCCCATCACAAGGAATCCACCGAACGATGTGAGATCCCTTTTGGTTGTCCATCCATATATACTGCATGCGACGAATGTAGCAGCACAGACAAAAAAAGTGCTCACGATTGAAGTGCGGGTGTAAATAAGAAAGATTGATGACAAGGTTATCCCATTCAACGCCGAGTAAAGGATGAAAAGGGATGTAGCCGTTGTCGCGCTCATTCTATTGATCATTCCGGATATGGAAAACACGAGGCCCAGTTCACCCAATATGAGGACAAGAAGCAAAATGGGATTACCCAAAAAGAGCCTGATCAGCGTAGGGCTGTTAGCCACATACAGGGCAACTACGCCCGTAAGGGCAAGACCGATGGCCATCCAGTTGTAAACGCTTCTTACAAAATCGTTTACCAGGACCTCCGCCCTAGGTCTTGTCACTGATATTTGATCCATGTGTTACCTCCTACTGTCTTTAGTAAATTTAATTATAAGTAAATCAGGGCAAACTTCAACAATTTCTATCCTGTTCAATGGCAATAAACAACGTCACATAACCTATTAACCACCCGTTGAAGCTAAGCATGGAATTCCTCTCCCCATTGCACATTAACACCCTGTAAATGGTATTCTATTTTTGCTAGTATAAAAACATAACCTAAGGTATTGAAACAATTTTTAGGGCAAGTCCAACGGAGGCTCTTTTTCCTGTGGATTCCAATAAATCACTCTGTATTGTAATGGTCGGGCTCCCTGCAAGGGGGAAATCCACTATTGCCAGGAAATTAAGAGAAAATCTGGCCAAGGATCACATAGCGTGTCGGATTTTCAATAATGGACAGCTTCGTAGACGGATCAGGGGCCAGGACACTTCAAGCCCGGAATTCTACGATCCTAACAATGAAGCAGGGGTCAAACTCCGGGAACGAATCGCGTTGACCAACCTGGACAGGGCAAGAAGATACCTCACGAATGAGGGCCAAGTGGCCATCATTGATGCCACCAACGTGAGCCTCAAACGAAGAGAGAAGATTCAGTCTTTCATGGAGGGCTACGAGACTCTGTTTGTAGAGTGTATCAATGATGACAAAGAAATCCTTGAGACAAGTATACGCCACAAAATAAGGCTGCCCGAATTCAGAACCCTTTCCCCCGAGCTTGCTCTCGAAAGTTTCAAGCGCCGGATTGCTTATTATCAAAGCATCTACTCGCCTCTTGAAAAGGAGAAGAACTTCGTGAGGCTCGACTCACTCAACAACCGTATCCTCAAGGAAGAGATTTCGGGCGATATACCGTACTATGACTTGATAAGAGACTTTTTGGTTACAGACAGCGTGAAGAACCTTTTCTTGATTCGCCATGGCGAGACTTATTTTAACCTGGAAAATCGTATAGGCGGAGACTCAAGCCTTACGCCTAACGGCCTAAGGCAGGCTGAAGCCTTGGCGAAGTATTTCCAAAGAAAAACGATACCATTTATTTTTACCAGCAAAAAAAAGCGAACAATTGAGACTGCCGAGCCCATTCGGCGGCTTCAAGGCTCATGCACCATAATCCCCTTGGAAGAATTCAACGAAATTGACAGCGGGCTCTGTGAATGCATGAGTTACGAAGAAATCCGCACCCAAATGCCCGAAGTATATTATACTAGGAAACAGGACAAATATAATTACGTCTACCCGGGAGGTGAAGGCTATGTCACCATGAAAGAGAGGGTGGACAGGGGGATAAAAAAGGCCTTGTTCCTGAGTGGAGGGGCGGAGAATATAATGATAGTCGGGCACAGGGCAGTTAATCGAATGATCCTCTCCCATTTTTTGTATCGGCGAACAGAAGATGTTCCCTATATTTACATACCGCAAGACAAATTTTATCACATCGTGGCTACCCAGTATAAAAAGCTTTTTCAATTGAGGCCCTATGAGTGAAGTTTTCCTCTTTTACTAGGCATGCCTTCATCTCTTGAAGGCTGGGTAGCCGTAGCGCCATTTTGCCGCTTTCACTTGACATATACCCTTACTTTGTGATATGGGTGCCCATATGAAAACCACAGTAGACATATCCACCAGCCTGCTCCAGGAGGCAAAAAAGGTTGCGCAGAGTGAGCGGTCAACGCTAAAGGCCCTAATTGAGGAGGGATTGCAAAAGGTCCTGAAGGAAAGAAGAAGTAAGCCCCGCTTCAAACTCCGTAAAGCCACTTTTAAGGGAAAGGGACTTCATCCTGATGCGGCTGGCTCTTCTTGGGAGCGCATACGGGATATCACCTATAAGGGTCGGGGCGGATGATCGGTGTAGACACCAACATCCTCGTTTATGCCCATAGGGAGGACTCCCCTTGGCATGAAAGGGCCTATGCATGTATCAAACAACTTGCCGAAGGCAGTGCACCGTGGGCGATACCGTGGCCATGCGTCCACGAGTTCCTTGCTATTGTGACCCACCCGAGGATCTACCAACCCCCTACCCCGCTGAGTCGGGCCCTTGAGCAGGTAGAGGCGTGGCTGGAATCACCGAGCCTTGTGATGCTTTCAGAAGGC
>Ga0164318_10000155_pt1 | contig 42398 bp, 41 predicted proteins | sample GuaBasSedimGuay9_FD_113734 | JGI IMG/M metagenome (GOLD analysis project Ga0164318, IMG submission 113734) | Subseafloor sediment microbial communities from Guaymas Basin, Gulf of California, Mexico - Guay9, Core 4571-4, 0-3 cm | ecosystem: Environmental > Aquatic > Marine > Hydrothermal vents... | reverse complement strand
TAATCTTCAACATAAATTGAAGTTCCTTCAAAATTTGTATCTGTTTCATTAAAAGAAACAATCATTTGTTCTAAAATTTGATCATCAGAATCTAAAACTACGATAGCAAATTGATCAGTAGTTTCTGGACCAAATTCAAATTCATCGGCAAATTTAGTTGTTCCAACAATATTAGCTGAAGCAAATTCAGCATAATTTGCTATTGCTACTTTATATGTATTTCCTTTGATACCAGGATATTTTGCGACTAATAATAATTTTTGATCTTCATCGGCCGCTGTATAAGTATAAACATCCGCTGCATCACTATTTGGAATATATACTGGTTTTGTTGCTGGCACACCAGCACCTGTAGTATCTTCACATTCCAATCCAGCATTAAGAGCTGAGCTATCATCAACTGCTCTTACAATATAAAGTGTATTTCCATATTGTAAAAAATTCCAAGCTGTAAACCAATCTTGATAATTAGCATCAGTTGGATATCCAAAAATGGTTAAAAGATCTTTTTCGCTTGTTACAAGTTTTTTGTCAAATGCTGGTCCCCATTCAAATTGACCAGACATTCCAGCTATTGAAGTTGAAACTGCTGGAATAGAAGTTGTTAAATCAATTTCTTTTACATTGACAGATGGTGAAAGATTGAAGCCCATCATATTCTCCTTTAATCTATATTGTTAATTTTCTTCAAATAATTAATATAATTATTTATCTTTTAAAAAAAATATTCTAATGGTATTGAATTATCTTCTTTTTTCATTGAATCTGGAAAAAAGCCTACTGGTAATAAATTATTTTCTATTTCCTCCATTGCTTTAGAATAAATTTTTCCCAAAATATTTTCTTGTTCTAACCAAATATCAACTAATTGTTCATTTGACATAAAATATGAAAATAAAATTAATGGAGTAATTAAATCATCATGTTTTGTTTTAGCAGCAGAAAACGTTCCATTTTTCTGCTTCTCAAAATAACTAAATTGTTCTATTGTTTCAAAATTTAATATATTTAATTTATTTAATTCTATAAATGTTTTAAGATGTGAACAACCTAATCGTTTTGAACCTCTAGTCATCCTAATTCCAAATTTTTTATTATAAAAAAATAAATTTTCATATTCATAATCATAATTCAAAGAATTTAAAACTGATTCACCAATAGAATTATTTTCAACAATTACTAATGAATTATTATAAGCTTTTCCTATATTATTTATCACATTAGAAAATAAATTAGTTTTAATCAAATTATCATTAAATACTGCTACTTGCTTCCATGGAATCGTTGTGACATCAATAATTTGAATTGTAGAATAATCACCACCAACACCTTCAGCTACATCACAAACAGAAATATAACTATGATTTTTAATTGGATTTTCATAAATTTTTAAGTTATCATTATTTATTGAAATTGGGTCTTCAAATACCATATTTCTTATTGTATTTACATCAATTAAAGTATTAGATGATCCTAAAAATTCAGATTCAAATTCTTGTCGGAATCTTTCAATTCCTATTTCAGAAATCATTTTTTCACGCCAAGCTTCATCTCGACCAGGAACTTCATTCCATTTTATACTAAAATATTTATAACCATTTATTCCTTTTTCTGCTTCAATCCAAAATTTATAAAAGTGATTTAATCCCCAAGGAGTAGAAACCATTAAAATTTTAGCTTCTTTTGATGTTGAAATAGTTGGATAAACAGATTGAATGAAGTCTTCAAAAACACCATGATGAATAAATGCAAATTCATCAAGTGCTAAAAAATTTATTGCCATACCACGAATGGCTGATGAACTTGTTGCTGCTGTAACTATTCTAGAACCATTATCAAATTCAACAGTTCCTTTATTCCATTCAACAACTCCAGGTTTTAACCATTTTGGAAGATTTTCAAACATTATTTTTATTCTATATAATATTTCTCTAGCTGTCTTATCTTTATTACCTAAAATTGCTGCAGTTTTATTTTCATTGAATATTATATAATGACACATATAAGCTGCAAAAGATGCAGTCTTTCCTGATTGTCTTCCAAGTTTTGCTATAATTCTTTTATTATTATGTATTAAATTAATAAATTTAGTTTGATAATCATATAAATCAAATTTAATTAATCCATCATCCAAATTTACAATATAAATATAATTTTTTATAAAATAAATTGGATCAAATTTACAACGAATTATTTCTCTAATTTGTTCTTTAGTATAATTTTCTTTGAAACCTTTAGGGTTTAGATTTATATTACCTTGATAAGATACTTTATTCATAAAAATTCTCCATAGTCTATAAATTTTAAAAAAAATCGTTTAATCGTCATTTTCTGTTTTTTCATTAATAAAATTTAATACTTACAATACGCTTTTTTCAAAAACAAGGTGTATGTTAAAAATAAGTAAAATTTTATTTATTTGATTTTTTTATAAAACTTTAATAATTTCATTAACTTACATAAATAAAAATTGGGATTTTCCCTCACAAAGAAAATCCCAACGAGGAGGACACATATTTCATCTTCAATAACTCTTTAAAATCCATCGTTAAATGGATCAGTTTCATTAAATTCTAATATATCTGTAAAAGTTTGAATTGAATCATCTTTAGCTGATATTTTATCTTCTAATATATCAATATTAATATCACCTGTATCAAGAATTTCTCCTGAATAATTCCATTTTTTAGCTGAAAAAGTAAATAAAGTTTGTCCTCCAGCTAAATAAAATATTTCTTCATCTTCTACAAATGATATTTCAAAAATCACTTTATTAAATTTAAATTGAATTAAATCTCCAATCTCTGGTAATTCACCACCTAATAATTCAATCATATAATTTTGTTGAATTTTTAATTTTAATGTATCATCAATTTCTAAACCAAATTTAGAAAAGAAATCTTGTTGACCACCAAAAGCTGTATAATCATCTAATAACATCTTACATTCAATTTTTTCATCAAATGTTGATAAATCATCTTCACCAAATAAATCATCTTGAGCTATAGATGTTCTTGGTAAATAAATTACAGGAATACCATATTGTTCAATATATTCTAAAGTATTATCATTATATAAAGCATATTCATTTGAAGAATTTTCTTCAAAAAAATTAAAATAACCCATCATTTTATCCTATTAAATAAATCTTCATAAATTTTTATTTTAACCCCACATAAAGTCAATTGGTTCTTGATAACGATTATATAATTCTTCTTCTAATAATTCTTTTTCTGTTTTACCTTCTTCTAAAATAGATCCATAATTTAATGAAACTCCACCTGGTAAAGTGGCTCCTTCATATTTTCCAATATTACCAGCCCAGATAATTTTACTTAAAGCTGCAGCGTATTTTTTTACCCAAAGATTTTCATATAATAATGTTTCATCTACTGGTGAAGAATATACTTGTAGAGCAACTTTTTCATCTGAAGTTATTTTAAAAAATTTAATTAAATGAGTTGTTGAATTAAAATCAAATGATTTTTGTCTTTTAAGATAATTTTCGGTATTTGAAATATTTTGATAAAACATTTCCAAATCTAAAACACTAGAAGAATAAGTCGGAGTCATATTATTAATTAAATAAGGATTAATTAATAAAGGTTCATCAGTAATTAAAGAATCAGTAATTGATAAAACTCGTAAAACTGTTTTTATATTAATAGGTAAATTATATTCTAAAGTATCTTTTATTAAATTTAAAAAAACAAAACCTTCATCTAAACCATCATAATGAACTTCAACAAATTTATCAATCGTATCTTGGATTGCGATATCTAACTGTTCATCAGCAATTTCAATATTAATAACTGGTGATCCTAGACGTTGCATTATATGCTGTTTGAATTCTACTTTTGTCATACTAATTTTACCTTAAAAGAAGGCATCCATTGTATTCCAGCAGGTGCCGTAGGTTTATATATTGTAACTGATGCGTCATATGTGCCTTCTTGTAAATCTGGAACATTTAAAATTTTAATTGTAATAGTTCCATTATTAGCTGACCAATCAAAAGCATCAGTTATTATATCTGAATCAATAACAACTTCACCCAATTCCATCACAACTCTTGTGACAGTTGATAAATCCGCCGGGGCAAAAACCCCGGTAGAATTATCACTTAATTTTATTTTTTGAACATTTTCTTTACCAATTGCAAATGTTAAAGTCATTTAATTTAACCTATTAATTTAGTGATGTTACAAATTGTCCAGCTAAAAATTTAACATCATCATTTAATCCTACAGCTTGATCGACTACATTCGTATTATCATACATCAACATATTACCGGCATTTAAATCATCACATAATGCTGTTGCAACAATAGTTCCCCAAGAACCAGAAGGTGTATTAAATTGAATGTTTGTATTATTATTCAATGTTCCAGTTGTTGCAGTTGACCAATCTGAAAAAGCTTTTCTAGCATAGTTATTTCCAGCAGGATCTGAAACTGTTGATCCTGTATCTGAATCTGAAACAGTAGCGGTAACCAATGCAACATAAATTGATGGTTGTGCATAAGATGTATTTTTGAACATAAATTCTAATAATGCATTTGCTAAATAATCTGACATTCCTGTTCCAGAACCAGCATTTACACTAATAACAACTTCACCAGATGCAATTGATGGGGTACTATTAACAACGACATTAATATCATTATTTAATGAACCATAAGCTAACATATTACCACCTGAAGAAGCATCAAATATAGCATAATAACCATATGTTTCATCTCCAGAAGTAGATTTTGGAAAAGTAACTGTTCCAGATTGTGTTATTGCTCTTGATGCTGCTGCGCCAAATGTAATAGCTTTTCTTGTATAAGAACCATACGTTGCTTCAGTCCATCCTGAAGCATCTTCACCAGCATCTGTAGAACTTAATGCAACATAAACAGTAGAAACTTGTGAATAAGAAGTATTCCCAAAAATATGATTTAAGATTGCATTTTCTGCATAATTTGTTAAACTCATTTTTTACCTCATTTTTGAATATTGATTACTATTAGTGGGAAATCTTTTTCCTCACTTACATTTTCAATTTTTTGTTTATAATCAATTAATTTTTCTAATTTAAAATTAATACTCTCATTATTTATCAAACTAAAATATTCTTTATTTATTTTTCGTTTTTCACTAACATTTTCTAATTTTCTAAAAATAGTTTTATTTATTTTTTGTTTATCAAGAACTTCATAATAATTTTTCTCTAGAGGAATTCTTAATAATTTTGTGAATATACTATTATTATTTATATGTCTGAAAATTGAAACATTTTCAATTTTTGAAAAATCAGAAATATTTTTAATTCTTGTTTTAAGTATTTCACCTAAATAATCCCATAATAAAATAATATCATTATTAATAAATTCTAATTCATTAATATTAGATAAAAATTCTCTATAACAAAAAATATCAATATTTGAAAAATCAAAATTAACATTAATACTATTTTCAAATGTTTTTGTAATTATCGCATTGATTACATCAATGACAATATTATTATTTATATTATTTAGTAATTCAGAAATTTTAAATATTTGAATATCTGAAATATTTAAACTATTTAATTTATTAAATTCTAATAATCTTTCAATCGAAATAACAATATTATCATTAATATTAAATTCAATATCATTAACACTATTAAATTCTCTATCTATATTAATTAATAATGATGATACATTAATATTATTATTAATATTTGAATTTATTGCCCAATAATTATATAAATTAAAAGTATTTAAATTAAATTGTAATTCTAATTGACTTAATAAATTTCTTTCAATTGAAACAATAATAATATTATTATTATTAAATTCATTTTCAATATTAGAAATTATTTCTCTATCAACAGTAATATCAACATTTGTAATATCTAAAATTGAAGTTGCTTCACAAGAAAATTTATGAAGATTTTTAACTTCAATATCTTTTGAAGTAACAATATTATCTATTGTTGAAATTAATAATCTTTCATTTGAAACAATACTATTTGAAAGACTAATTATATTTTCAACTTCAAATTTTCTTCTACTATGTTTTATTTCCCGTAAAACAACTGCTGCTGCATCTGAAGTAACAAAATATCCTAATGCTGGTTGAAGAAGAAGTTCTCTATTATTAAGATATCTTATAACAAATGCATCAACAATATTTGTTTCTGTATTGATTTGAATATTTGCATTGAAAAATCTATCAGTAACTTCAATTGCATTAACAATATTTGTTTCTGTATTGATTTGAATATTTGCATTTAATTCAATATTTCTAGAAACTATTACAATACTATTTGATAATGAAGTTTCTATTGAAATATTTGAATTAAAAAATCTTTCAGTAACTGAAATTGCTTCAATATCTGATGCATCAATATTATTTTCAATGAATGCTACAAGTGGAATACCTGTAATTTCTGATGCTTTAATATCATTAACATTAAATTCTATTTGAATATTAGAAGTTAATGCTTTTTCTTGTGCAATATAAATTTCTGAACATATAAATGAAGAATTTATTTCACAACTATAAGTTGAAGCAATATTAACATCACTACAAATAAATAATTCTTCGTGTCCTGGATAAAATACTTCATTTGGAAAAATTCTTTCACCAGGATATTTACTTTTTAATATATCTGCTTTTAAGAAAACATCTTTAACACTTTTAGCATCAATATCTGTAACTGTTATTTCATTATTAATTGTTGCTGATAATGAATTTTCTAATGAAACATCTATATTATTATTAATAACAGTATGTCTAATTGTTGAACGTAAATTTATATCAGTAACTTCAATTGCATTAATTTTAGAACAAACAAATTGATCTTGTAAACCAGGATAAAAACCATTATTAGGATAACTATTATTTGTTGGATAATCTTGTCTAAAAATATTAGCTTTAAATTGTCTAATATTTGTTAATGAAATATCAGTTATAGAATAACAATTTTCAATAAATGCTACAAGTGGAATACCTGTTATTTCAACTGCTTCAATATTTGAAAGATTTATTACTGATTGAATATTTGTATTAAAATCAGTAATAAAATAAAATTCAATATTTGAATTTATAAAATTAGTAAGAATATTAGTTCTTAAACTTGTTTCTGTGACTTCTTGAACATCTAAATTAGAAGTTATAAAATCATTGACAATATTTGAAATAAAATAATAATTATTTCTACAAAGTACTAGTGATATATCAAAATCATTTTTGATATCAGCAATTAATGGAATTATATTTTCAGCTATTGGAACTGATAATTTAACTGTATGTCTGATTATTGAACGTAAAGTTCTTTCAGTAGATTCAATTGCTTTAGCTGATGAACAAACAAATTGATCTCTTAAACCAGGATAAAAATCATTATTAGGTAAATTTGATACTTTTGGATAAGTTTGTTTATGAATATCAGCAGCTAATAATCTTTCAACTGAAATACTAATTTCAGAATTATCAATAGTATTTTCAATAAATGAATTAAATAATATTCCTTGTTCTACTTCTACTTTTATTTCATTATTATCAATAACACTTTCAATATTTGCTTCATAATAAAAATGTTTAATTAAATCAATATTAGAACAAGTTGTATTAATATCTAAATTAGTTCTAAAGGCTGAAATACCAACTATTTGTGGTTCAACGTCTGAAGTTTGTGTATTAACAGGAATATTTGCAGTAAAGAATCTATCAGTAACTTCTTTTGCGTTAATTGTTGAAACAAATAAATTACTTGGAATATTAGCAGTAAATTCTCTTTCAACTTTAAAATTTATTATTGAATTATAAACAGTATGTCTAATTATTGAAATAATTTCATGATCAATATCAACAAACATATCAATTTTAGATGTTATGTATTGATCAGCAATTCCTGGATAAATTAAATTTCCTGGATAATAATCATTTTCTGGATATACTTGTTTAAAAATATCAGCTACAAAAGGAATAACTTTATAACAAATTACATTTGTGATTTCTGTAGTAACAGGAATATTTGTAACTAATTCAATTTTATGAAATGAAGTTGCTATCGCATCTGATAAACTAAAATCTAAAGAAATATCAGAAACTATTTCAATTGCTCCAGCTCCAGTAACATCAATATCTGTAATTTCTGTATTAACAGGAATATTTGCAATTAAATCTTTATGAATTATTGCATCAATATCTGTAATTTCTGTATTAACAGGAATATTTGCAACTAAATCTCTAGAAATTATTCGTTCAACATCAATATCTGTAATTTCTGTATTAACAGGAATATTTGTAATTAAATCTCTTTCATTATCAACAGTAATTAATTCTATATCAGAAATTATTGAAATGTTTGCTGATAAACCAATTCCTGTAATTTCAAAAACAGTAATATCTGAACAAACAAATTGATCTGGAAAACCAGGATAAAATGTATCTGAAGGATATATTATTGTTCCAGGATATAATTGTTTAAAAATATTTGATCTAAATTCACGTTTGACAGCAAATATTGTATCTGATAAATTAAAATTATTATTAATTGAAGATGAAAATTCTCTAGCTACTGAACAATCTAAATCTCCTAAATAAAATGTTCCAAGAGAATTAGCTGTAAAAGTCAATGATGTAGTTTCTGTAGCTTCGATTTCTGAAACATCAAATTCAATACTAATATCAGTTTCTAATTCTCTATCAACTTCAATATCAACATTAGAAGTTTTTGAAGTATGAATAACTTCTGAACTTAATGGTCTATCAGTAACTTCTATAGCATTAATATCTGAAGTTTGTGTAGTAAATGAAATATTTGTTGATAAATTATGTTCAACATTAGAAATAGGATTATTTAAACTAAATTCTAGTTGTATATTTGCATTTAATGTTTTTTCAGTAACTTCAATAGCATCAATTTTAGATAATACAAATTGATCTGAAATACCAGGATAAAAAGTTATTCCAGGATAACTACTATCATTTGGAAAAAGTTGTCTAAATATATCTGCTCTGAAATCACGTTCATTATAAAAAATTGCGTTTGATAGTGAAAAATTACATAAATTATTTTCACTTAAATCACGTTCGACACTAGAAATAAAATTATTTAAATTAAATTCTGATTGAATATTTGCACTAAATTCTCTATCATTATCAACTATTGGATTGGCTAAAGAAAATACAATAGGAATATTAGAGGTAATATCTCTTTGAAATAAAATTTCATCAATATTTGAAGTTTGTGTAGTAAATGAAATATTTGCTTCAAATTCATGATTTAAACCTAAATAAAAATTTTCAACATTAAAATCAATTGAAATTTGTGCAGTAAGACTAATTCCAGTAGTTTCTAAAGCTGTAACATTTGAACAAACAAATTGATCAGCTATTCCAGGAAATACTTGTTCACCTGGATAATAATCATTTTCTGGATATACTTGTCTAAATATATCTGCTTTTAAATCTCTTTCAACTATTCCTTGAATATCTGTAGAATCAATATTAATAGGAATAGAAGTATTAAATTCTCTATCTATATCAACTATTGGATCAGTTAAATTAATAACATTTTGAATATTAGAACTAAATTCTCTATCTATATCAACGATTGGATCAGTTAAATTAATAACATTTTCAATTGATGTTGATAATTCTCTAATTATATCTAAATCAACATTTGTAATTTCTGTATTAACAGGAATATTTGCAACTAAATCTCTATGTACTAATGACTCAATATTTGTAATTTGAGAAGTAAATGGTTGATTAGCTAATAATTCACGGACTCCATAAAATATTGTGTCATTAGTTGAAAAAGAAATATTAATATTTGAAGATAATTCTCTGATAGTAATTTCAACAATATCAATTTTAGATAATACAAATTGATCTGAAATGCCAGGATAAACCCCATTTCCAGGATAAAATGTAGTATTTGGATATAATTGTCTAAATATATCTGCTCTGAAATTTCTTTCAATAATTAATTCAATATCAGAAATTTCAGAAATATTTATAATTGAAGCAGATAATTCTCTATCTATATCAACTATTGGATTAGTGAAATCAATATCATTAGAAATTGTAGCAGATAATTCTCTTAAAACAGTAGAGTCAACATTTGTAATTTCTGTATTAACAGGAATGTTTGATTCTAATTCTCTTAAAACAGTAGAGTCAACATTTGTAATTTCTGTATTAACAGGAATGTTTGATTCTAATTCTCTTAAAACGGTAGAGTCAATATCTGTTATAGAAGAAATAACAGGAATGTTTGATTCTAAAGATCTAACAATATAAAAAATTGAATTATTAGTTAAAGTTGAATTACTTATATTACTAGATAATTCTCTATCTATATCAACTATTGGATTAGTTAAATTAATAACATTTTGAATATTTGAAATTAAATCACGTTCAACAGTAGAATCAACATTAGTAATTTGATAAGTCGTAGATATATTATTATCTAATGATCTTACAACATGAAAAATTGCATCATTAGTTAGAGTTGAAGCACTAATATCAGCTTCAAAAGTAATAACAGTAATTTCAATAATATCAATTTTAGATAATACAAATTGATCAGATATACCAGGGTGGACACCATCTCCTGGATAAAAATTTGAGGAAGGATAGAGTTGACGATAAATATCAGCTCTTAAATCACGTTCATTATAAAAAATTGCATCTGAAATTGATAGATTAACTGATAAAGTAGCTAATAAATCTCTTTCAGCTTTAACATTAATATCATTTGTTTGAGAAATTAAACTTATATTTGTTGATAATTCTCTTACTGATGACAAATCAATAACTGAATTAGAATATACAATTGAAATTGAAGATACTAAATCTCTTTGAACTTTAGAATCAATATCAGTTAATGAAGAAACAAATGGTAAATTTGTTTCTAAATCTCTTTGAACTTTAGAATCAATATCAGTTAATGAAGAAACAAATGGTAAATTTGAACTTAATTCACGTTCAGCTTTTATATTAATAATATTTAAAGAATCTGGTAATCTATTTGATGAATGAAATTTATTAGATATTATATTATCAGTAGGACAAATATTTGAATAATAAAGCTCGTCGAAAAGAAGGGAGTTTCCATAAGATTTACGACGTGCCATTTCTAACTTACCATCACCAGCATAAGTGAAATAATTATCTCCCAAAGATGAGCCGTCGAATTCCAATACACCATTAACATACATTTTAGGATTACCGCCATTTTTCCAGGTAATATCTATTGTATATTCAGTATTGGCAGAATAATTAATAAAACCACCCACATAAGATCCATTTGCTGCTAAAGCCATACCAATATCCCGCATCACAGCGTGTAATTGTAAGGTTGTCCCCTGACAAATCGTACATAATGTTCCATTCGTATACCCATCATGGTCTGTCATTTCCTTTTCAGAATTAACCACAAAATGTACATGACCATCTTTGGTTAGATCAAGATCAGTCTGGTAATTCAACTTCCCAGCAGACCGTGAACCATCGACAAAGGAAGTTGAGAAGGATTTTTTTTCGAGTTGAACCCCGTCAACATATATAATAGCGCTTTTAGCACAAGGTATGCTTCCACGAAGCCTTAAAGCAAACTCAATATTTGTTTCATTTGAGGTTGTAAAAATAGTTTCCAGTCTTTCAAATTTTGAATTGTCTCCACTAGAATAAGCACTCCAATGAGATATGTACCCTCCGTCATAATATTCAATAATTTCAAGTTTAACATTCTCGGATGTTTTTACATAAGCAGTAAAAGCATAAGTTGTGTCAACAGTGGCGGAAATTTTACTGGCTGGGGAAGCGATCGTCGCAAAAAAGTTATCAGCTTCCGAAGCATCAGTCGTAATCTTAACTGAATAATCTCCAAATTTACTTGTTTCATTTGTCCGAACTATTGAGCAACGATAACTCCCCGCCCAATCATCTAAATTAATTTCTACAGAAGGATTTGATGCCAAATTCTCTGTCGCTTCCTCAACCGCTACCGCACCACCAAACTTACCCTCATCAGGACGCATGGTAACAAGATATCCAGGCTCTGGAGTTATTGTTTTATCTACAGAAGTTAAACTATTTTTTTTATTTAATTCTTCATCATATTCATAAAATTGAAAATCATCAAAATATATTGTATTAGTTCCTGTTCCATAATTAGGAAGAGTCATAAATACAATATATTCAGTTCCTCTACGAAATTTATTATATACTGGTTGTTGATTATATAAATTAACACCTTCAATAATTCCAGAATAATTAGTCCATTCTATTGGAGCAATCATATTAGAAGCTAAATTATAATTATAAGATGCACCTGATGAAGAATTTCCAATTTCAGTACCTTTAGAAAATGATGCTCCAACAGTATATCCACTATATAAAGTAATTTTCCAAATATCTTTTGATGAAGTTGTTGTTTTAGTATAAGGATATAATGTTGAACCTTCAGTTACTTGTTGACCCCAAAGATATAATCCAGAAGAACCATCACCTTGATAAGAATTTGAACCACTTACTCTTATATGATTATGAAGATTTAAAATTGTTGCATCAGATCCAGTTGTTATTGGAACAGAACATCTATACCAACCACTACCAACAGATTCAATTGCTACTCCAGAACTACCTGTACAGGTTCCATTCGTTAAATCAAAATAACCATTAACAGATACTCTTGTTGAATTATTATCATAATAATAAAAAGCTAAAGTATCTCTTTCTCCTTTTTTAGCATATACTGACATATTATAAGTAGTGCTTGAAGAAATACTAATATCGGTTTGATAAGTATAATGATAATTGTCATCAGAATTTTCAACTAATTTATCCGCAGTAGTTGTTCCATCTGGTGCAGTTGTCGCATTTGCAGAAATTGAAGCATAACCACAATGATTTGGAGAAGTATCAAAAGCTTCACTTTGTAAAGCAATATTTGTTATAGTTTCTATTGAATCAGAATCTGAAGAAATTCTTAAAGTTTTATCTGGTAATTCATGATCATCTTCAGTAGGATTAAATTGAATAAATGAATTTGAAACAGCAAACCAATTTTCACTTGCTGGTTCAACATAAACAATATTATCACTAGAAGTAACATCAGCAGCTAAAGTTGTATCTTTATCAGGATCTCTCCAACATGCAGCATAAGAAATAGTATTTTTATTTTTATCTAAACATTTAAAACCTAAATAAATTTTAGCACTATCGCTAATAGATTTTATAGCTACTTCTTCTTTATATTTTTTTTCTATACAAACATTTATTGGAATATCAGAAAAATTACTATTTGTAGATGTAACTTTAACACAACCTAATTCTTTAAAACCTTCAGTTCCATCATATACAAAACTAGAAAAATTTGTATTATTTTTATATTCTAAATTTCCATTATAAAATAAATTATCTTTATCAAATCTAAATAATTTTTCTTTAATAGAAGAAATATTAATTTCATTAATAAGTTTTCTTATTAAATTAGCTTGAATATCTTTACCAGTTGGTATATCTAATCTTGAAGGGCCAGCAAATATTTCTTTTATTTTATTATCTGTTGGACAATAAATACTATAATAAAGCTCATCGAAAAGGACAGAATTAACACATTGACCAACATATCTACCCATTTCTAACTTACCATCACCAGCATAGGTAAAATAATCATCACCTAAAGAACTACCATCATATTTTAATTCACCATCAACATATAATTTAGGATTACCACCATTTTTCCAAGTGACATCTATTGTGTAATCAATACTTTTTGTAAAAGATTGAATATAATGACTTGAACCTTTTACTATTAAATATAAACCACTTTGATACATCCAAATATCTAACTGACGTGTGGTTCCCCGTCCGATAGTACACAAAGCACCACTATAATAACTAATATGATCTGTTGGATTTTTATGAGAATTAACCACAAAATGCACATGACCATCTTCAGTCAAATCAAGATCAGTCTGGTAATCCAATGCTCCGGGAGCAGTAACTTCTACAACTTCAATATTATCGTAATAAACAGTATTATCAACTGAACTAACTGTTGAATATAAATAAACTCTTGCTTGAGTCGTTCCAGCAGGCATAGTCACGATAATTTCTAATTCTTGCCACGATCCATTACCTTCTCTAGAAATTGTATGACTTGATGGTGTTGTCTGGTCTCTAAGATTTATATAAGCATAATTTCCAGATTCTGCAAAAAAATTAACTTTAAGTCTATAAGTTTTATTTTCACTCACGGTGAAAGTTTGGGTAAGTCAACCAGCGCCTGAATTCACACCATCTTGAACCATTTTATGCGAATATGTTCCATATTTTGATTTATCGGATACTACTGAATGAGTTGCATATGTAGAATTACAATTCCAACTCCATCCGGTTTCATCACCATCCTCAAATCCTGGATTTGTTGCTACTTTATTATCACTTCCAATAGTAGTAAATGAATTTGACCATTTACATTTTTCTAATTGCCATTCTGAAATTGTTATTGAACCAGTAGCATCAGTAGCATCATTAAAATAAGCAAGTAAAGCAATACTTACTGTGTCATCATATACATTGAAACTATTATATTCAAATCTTTCTAAATAATCTTCAGAAGCATCTGCTTTTAAAATTGATTTTGTTAAATATCCTGCTGAAGATCCTTCAGAGTTAATAAATCTAATTGCAAAAGTAATTTTAGTAGCATCAGCAGGCCAACTATTAACTTTATATTTTCCAGAAAATGAAATTAATTCACCTGGTACTAATTCATTAGATAAATATCCAGAAACTGATGTTGATAAATAATACCAATCATCAATAGAAGAAAAAGTTGCTGAACCATCACCATTTAAGGTAATATAATTAGAACGCCAACCAGTACCTGCTGAAAAATCAACTGAAAAATCAGCAACTAATTTATTACAATGTGATTCTTCAACTGCTACCGCTCCACCAAATTTTCCATCATCTCTAAGAGTAGTCACAGAACCAGAAAGTGGTTCTGTTAAACCATCAGTTGATTTTAAATCAACATCAAATCTAAATAATTTAGGTTGTACTGTATCTGATTTTATATTTGCTGAAAACAAATATGTTGCTACATCAGGATATTGACCATTATCTGGATATAAAGAATTTTTTGGATATAGACTCATATATTGATTTTAATACCTGTATTTAAATTTATAAAGTATTTATCGATATATTATTTAATTTAATCTAAACCATTGAAGATTTTTATTTATAATAAAAATTGTTATATCATATTTATTTGCTACAGACATCAATAAATTAATAAAATGATAATCTTTCTCAAAATCTTCTATTATCAATAAAACTGCTGGTTTTTTTCCTGTGTTAATAGCGTAACTTAATGATTGACCAATTGATTCAGCCCATTTACTTGCAAAATCAACTTCAACAGCATATTGTTCAGTTAAACAATCAACTCTTGTTCTATTTGATAATACATATTCACATTGACCATTATTTTGATCACACCACGCCTTTTGATAATATTTTTCAAGATGTAAATGTTTAGCTTCAACATTAATACTAAAAAATAAAATAAATAAAATTGTTATTAAAATAAAAATTTTTTTCATTTATAAATCAGTTTCTTCATCATTATCATTATTAAAAATATCAACTTTTGATTTTGATATTTCTTGAATTAATTTTTTTCCATTAACCATACCTTTATCATCCATCATATTAACAATAATTAAAATTATTTCTAATTTTCTTTTATCATCATTTTGAATAGTTTTAAAAATTTCTTGAAAAGGTGCATTATCTTTTTCATTAGTAAATAAAGGTAATAATTGTAAAATACTTGCTACTGGAATTGTTGACATATTATATTTCCTCCATTAATTTATTAAATTCATCCATATTTTTAATAATTCTTAAAGGTTTTAACCAAGAAGAAGAGACACAATAACTTGGATCAATTTTATATGTTTTGACTGTATTATTAAATAATTGATAATTTTTATTTAAATTACAATCATCAGTAACTTGATGTGAACAAAACCATTTTTTAGGATCATCTTTCCAAAGAAATCTTGTCATAAAATTAAATCCAGCTAAAGCACGCCAATCATATTTACAACCTACTTTTTCTTCAGCTCTTCTCCAAACTTGTCTATGATATTCTTGAGGATATTGTAAAGATAATAATAAAACTTCTGTACCTTTTTTATGATCATCCCATAGAGTTTTAAAAAATTGAACTCCTCCTTTTAATCTAGATTCAATTGAATGACCCTTTTCATTTATTAAAGCAACATGAGAAAACTTTCCCCAAGTTTCTAATTTAATCGCTTTTGAAGTCCATTTTTTTCCTTTATAAGCACCAACAAAAATTTTCATTTTTTAAGTCCTGTTTTTAAATAAGTTGCAAAAGATGATAACCAAGCAGTTCCTCCATATGGAACCCATTTTAAAATATCATTATTTTTACCAAAATAACCAAGAAGACCAACTCCAATAATTAACATTAAAGCTAATGCAAATAATGCTAATTCGTCCCCACTTCCTTCTGAAAAAAATTTCATTATTAACTCCTCCTTTTTTATAATTTTCCAACTAATAAATTCAAATCAAATGAATCCATTTCTGTATGTATATGATTAGTCATATTTTTACCATATTTTTTTGTTATATCTTGAGCATAACCTATAATATCACCAGCTTTTAAAAATTTACCTATAATATTTTCAAGTGGTGATATATAAAAAATTTTTATTCTCATATATTTATTTCCAATTAAAAGACCTTTATAATAAAGATCTCCTACATAAGGATATGCTAATCTAATTATTTTACAATCAATAGGAGTATAAATTTCTTCATAAGGACGTGCTTCCCAATCAACACCTTGATGGATATGATTTCCTCTTGGTGCTAAATAATGTCCATCACCCATTGAATCACTTCTAATTTTTGGATTTTTAGTAAATGTAAGCATATTAATCTAATCCTGATATTTTTTTAATAAATTTAGCAAATAATAGAAACCATTTTGGACATTTATTCGAATGAATAAAATCTGATAATTCATCAATTTCTTTTTTAAGAATTTTAGGACTATGATCACCTTCCCAACAACTCTTATGATCTTTCATTAAAATATTTAAATTTTTTGCATTTTCTTTTAATTTAATTACTTCAGGACATAACACATCTTTTAATGAAGTTTGTATTTTTTTTAATTCTTCATTTTGTAAAAGAATTTCTTTTTTTAATTCTGTTATATGATTATTATTTTCATCCCTGGTTGTTTTAATTAATTCTTTAATAACTAAAAATAAATCAGAAAATTCACTCATGAAACATAGGCCTTATCTGATGGAATTGTTACACTAATATATCGACATTGTTCATCATTTCTAATTAAATGTTCAACATTAGCATTAATATAATACATATCACCTTCTTTTAATAGTTTATCTGGTTCGTTCTTAATTGAAAGAGTTAATGAACCTTCAAAAACAATTAATAATTCTTTTGTTTTATGTTTATGATTTTTTAAAACTGAATTTTCTGCATGATAACAAGACATTATACCTATTTGTTTACTTTTAAATAAACCACGACAATAACTATGACCTTCAATAGTTTCTAATTCAGCAAAATTACCACCATTTTCTTTAATAATTTTTGAAAAATCTAATGATTGAGTTAAAGCATCATATTTTGCTAAAATCTTTTCAAAATCACTCATTTTATTCCTTTTTAATTTTTATACCACATATTGATTAAATGACTACTTGTAGCTGTCAAAGCAATTCCTAAAAAATCACCAGTTAAAACATTTGTAACTTTTCCAGGTTCATTTTCTGAAAGATAAATACTATCACCTATAGAAACTGTTACTGCATTTTCAACTTGAACATCTTTTATATATCCACTACCTATAGCTTTTCCAGGATTAGCAGATTCTATAACAAAACAATTAGAATAAGTTAATGAAGATGAAGCATCAGCTGGTTGAACTGTTCCAGAACTATCAATATATCCAAACATTCCAACAGAAGTAGAGTGAGTATCAACTTCTAAGAAAGCATGTATTTTATTAATTTCATTAATAACTTCATTTTGTTTGTTAAACCAATCTTGAAATGAATCATCTGGAATGATAATTGTTAAAGCCATTAATTATTCCTTTATTAAACTTTTAACCAAAGTTTCTAATTTTTTAATTTTTTTATCTAAATACTTATTTTTCTTTTCTAAATCTAAAATCTTTTTAGATTCTTCTTGTTTTTGTAAATCTTCTTTTGAAGGAAAGAATAATAAAGCACCAGAATTTAAACATCTTTTTTCTATCATTATTATATATCCTTTTAAACAGTTTTCATTATAAATCTAAGTTTTTCAATAACTGGTGAACTTAAAGCTGAAGTATTATTTAAATGAATTTTTCCAGTAAATTGTGTTCCAGTTGAATAAGCTGTATCACCAGTTCCACCCGTAGTAATTGTAGCACCTGATGAATCACCTGTAAAAGTCAAACTAGTTAATGTTCCAGATTTATCTGAAAATAAACAATTTGATGAAGTATGATCAAGATATGTAAAAGAATTTCCACCATTAGTAAATGTTTCACCTTCTTCTGGAGTTCCGGTTGTTCCAGTAATTCCAATCGTACTAAAATCAGTGATATCAGTTGTATAAATGTAATTATATACATCTGTTTCAATTTCAGAAGTTTCATCTTGATCACCAATTCTATTCAAAGGAAAGAACAATAAACCATCCAATGAACCATAAAATGTAGCAGCTGTTCCTGATGGTAAATTCATATCAAAAGAAGTTTTTACTGTATTATAAGCAGGAACATTATCAACTTGTTTTGTTTGATAATAATTATCACCATCAGTATTAAAAGCTGAAGTAATAACATTTAAAGTATTAAAATCAATTGATGGAGTAAGTTTTCCATTACCTGTAAATTCAATTTTTATTTTTGCTGAAGTATTTAATGTATCTAATGTATTAAATTCATCATGTAAAATAGATTCCCAAGTAACTCCATTATCATTAGAATAAAAATATTTAAGATCAGTTTCTGGAGGTAAAATATTATCAATTTGTGGATTAATATAAGCAATATTTAATCCAGTTTTATTTTCTGTTATAATATTACCTGATGTTTTAAAAGTAGGTTCATATAATTTAAATGATAAATCTTTCGTTTGTAATGGAGTCCAAGTATCATTATTTGAAGAAGCAAATAATATTCCAGTTAAATATGAATTTTTACTGACTATTTCATCGGTAATAATATCTTTTTTACCCATTTCTGAAATAAATAATGAATATTCATTACTTTCAGAACCAACACTAATAAAAAATGTTTTACCTGCTGGGATAAAAATTGGAGCAGTAAATTCAATATTTGTTGCAACAGAACCATCAGTTGAAACTGTTATATCTTCTGGTAATATTTCTTGATAATGAAATATTGAAGAACTTGAAGGAAATCCATTTTCAATATATCCAATTTGTAAAAATGCTTTTGTATCACTAGAGCCTTTAGTTTTAAAATAAAGATCAATAGAACTAAACATTTTATTATCTTCAAAATTAAAAGATTGTGCAAGAGGATCAATGAACCAATGACGATGGTGACCATTCCAATTCCACCATCTAGTTCTTCTTGACCATCTCCATCCTCTAATAATTTCATGTCGTTTAGTAACAACTTTTCTTTTCTTAATAATTTTATTAACACCATTACTTGTAAAAGTAGCTGATGAAATTAAATTAGCATCAATATCAATAAAATCAACCTTATGAGTACCGGTTTTTGTATTAGAAGGAACAACAAAAGTTCCAGTAAATCCACCACCAGATTGAACAATTAAATAATCATCTCCATCTACAGTACCTGTTGCTGGAATAATTCTAGTATCATCAAAATTTATTTGAATTCTATTTCCAACTGTCCAATCTTGACCAGTAAAAGTAATTATTGATTCTTGAGCAATTTGTGCAATTTTTTCTTCAATTTTTTCAGTATTTTTTATAGAAGTATCTAAATATTTTTTAGTTTTTCTAAAATGAACATATCTTCTTGAAGACCACCACCATAACCAAGGGCGATGAATTGTTCTATATGATCTAACATTAACATTTTTTGTTTTAACAATATTTTTAACTTCTTCATGAACCCAATTATCAACAGCTGGATCAATAACAACAGTACCAGCTGCAGGAATAAAACCATAAGGATTTAAATTTAATGTTCCAGTTTTATTTTCTATTTCTAAAGCAACCGTTTCAGCTGTTCTTTCTAAAGTAATATCAATATGACCACCATCATTTTTAATATCAACATCAGTTTCAGTATTATTTAAATAATCAAAACTTATATTATCATAATCAATTGCTGCAGTTAATTCATTATCAATTAAATTTAAAGCACATTTCCAATCACCAGCTGTTATATTTGATTTATCAAAATCACTAAAATTATCAACTAATATTCCTCTTAAAGATGTTGGTAATTCAGAACTTTTTGCTTGATTTTCTAATGCTAATTCTGCTTGATTTAATTCCAAATCATCTACTCTAACAAGTAAATTATAAAGATCTCGCATTGTTACTCTAGAATATTTATATTCATAAATTAGAGATTCATCATAATCTCTATTAGGCATCAATTTAATTGTACCTATTGGAAGGTTTTGTTCTGAAGCGCTAGGAATTTGATCCTCTGTATAAAAAACAGGATTTCCAGTGGTAACAATTATTTTTCCATCTTTATTAATTGAAACTAAATCAGTTCTTGCTAAATAATAATTATAATCAATTAACATTTCAGAAGCATCAACAGGAGTATCCCCACCTGAAATATGAACATCTGAATATTTAGAATCTTCAGAATTTGATACTAAAGTATAATCTGTATTAAGAACTAAATCTTTAACATAAATAAAATCAACCCAATATGAACTTCCACCTGATGGTTCACTTCCACCTGGAGACCAATCAACAGTATCACCAGTCAAAATATAATCAGTTGATGGAGTATAATCTGCACCACCACCATCAGTATCAGAAATTTTTGTAATTGAATAAATTGAAGAATAACCTGGAATTGAATCAGCAGTATTTGAAACTGCTCCCCTGATAATTTCAACAGAAGCTACTGCAACATGAGCAGATAAATGCTCAACTTCTTTTACATAAGGAACATTTAATTTATAATTTGTTGTTCCACTAGAAAAAGTTTTAGGTTCATTTAATCTTTCATCAAAAGTTTGTGATAAATCAACTTCTATTTTTTGAGGAACTATAAAATTGACTTCATATCCTTGAACATAAGCCTTACCAGCATCGATAGCAAAATTCATTTTATTTGCATTAATACTTGCTTCTGTATATAATTCCATTCCTTCAACAAGATAATTACCTGATTCATCATATGTTCTTTTTGCTAAAGTATCCATAATAATACTATAATCAGGTTTTTTAGCTGCATCAGTAATGACACCATCTGTTATAGTATAAAATGTAATCATATCTTCATCATCTTTAGCAATTGTCCATATTTGTTTTAAACGATCAGCACCAGGTAAATTATAATTATTATATCCAGCTGCAGGATCAAATAATGTTGAATCATCATCAGAATCAATAATTGTTTCGACTATTTTTAATCCGATATTTTCTATTCCAGATTTAGTTATTGAGATAGTTTGATCTTCAACTACATATACTCTTCCATCAAAATATAATAACCCTGAAGATAAATAAGCTGTATCTTCAGTTGAAGAAATAGACAAATCACAACCTTCAATCAATGTACCATTTTTATATAGAGTATTAAAATTTTCTTGTAATTGATCTATTAATAAAGATTGATTTTGTGTTAATTCTCTAGCTTGAAGAGGTCGACCAGGATTATAAAGTAATTGTTTATAACCCTTTTCATATTGAGATTGATGGTCATCGTAATAAGGATATTGATTCAAATCCATTTATATAATTCCTTTTTAAAATTCTAAGATTATTGATACTTTTTCTTTTTGACTGATACTTCTGTGTGTAACTAATCTATTATCTATATAATGTAAAACACCTTGACTATGAAGATCACCAACATCATATTCTTGTTCTGTACAATCAGTTTCTATATCAACATTCATCCAAGTTGGATTTTCTAAAAGCCCTATAGCTCTAAATGAAATCAAAGGATAATTATCATAATCTAAAAGAACATCTAAATATAAATTGATAATATTTTCTGTAAAAATATTTTCTTCAGCAACTTCTAACCAATTTGTATCTCTATAAACAATAGAACCACCAGGATCAGGTTTTACATATTTGATGTTTTCAACTCTAGCAATAAAATTTAATTCATCTAATAAAGTATCAGAAGGATCTGGTGCATCAGGAATATTTTCATTTGACCAAGCAGATGTTTGTCCAAAACCAATATAAAGATTTTTTTGTGCTAAATCATATGTTCTTTGTGTTCTACTGTTTAAAGTAATAACAGCCATTTAATATTTCTCCTTTAGTTTATTTATCAAGACCAATCAACATCAATTACATCTTGAATAGATGTTGCTGAATCTACGGATGCTTCCATTATATCTGATTCATCTCTAATTGCTTTTATTTGAGCCCAAATCGCTAATATAGCATCAGAAGTCGCTTCTTCTTCAGCAGACCAATTTGAAGGACCTATATGTTGCAAATTTAATCCAGTAGCTAATAAATTTCTTTGTTTTATTTCATCAGCAATTTCAAGAATTTTTTCATTAGCTTCTTTCTTAATTATTTCTTTTTTTCTTGTTTTAACTACATCAATATCTGAATATTTATCAACAATTTTCCATTTCATATAATACTTACCATCAGTATAAGTAGCACCATCTAATTCAGCATTATGAAAATCATCAACTACTGGCGCAGTTGTTTTATTCAGTATATACCAACCAGTAAAACTAATTTTTTCATCAGTAATTTCTGCTGGTAAAGTAGAAGGGTATAATTTTTCTTTTAATTCTTCTACATCATTTAATATTTCTTGAGTTGTTGGGTTATAAAAAACCATTTTTTTCTCCTATTTATTTTTTAAGCAAATGCAAAATATATGTAATCAGCCCCATTATAATTACCATGACTATTCCCTTTAACAGTAATTCCAGAAGCATAGTAATCTACAAAATCACTTCCGGTTGTCTCATCAGTATTATTATCTAAATCCATATATCCTTCATTTCCTGAACCTATTCCTAAACTTTTACACCACAAATGCCATCCACCAGTTGCAGAAATAGACTTTGAAACAAACATACTTGCACCAGTCGCAAATCCCATGTCAATATTCTGTGATGTACCATTTCCAGTATAAGCACCAGTTTTAAATATACCAGGATAATCAGCAAAAGTATACATGGTAAAATCTTGATTATTTTCATTTACACTTTGACCATATCCTAAAGTCACATAAGTATCATTGAGAGCTGTATCATTCCAATTATTTGTTTCTACTCTTTCATCTGTTAGATTTAATTTTAATTTATATTCTTCTGGAGCAGTTGCATGTAAGTGTTTATGATAAACCGCCCAATCACGATCATCGTGATCATTTTTTATCCAGATCATTGTGGGAGTGGTTCCCATCAAATGATTAACTGTTTTTCCAGCCGTTCCATTTCCCGTATAAGTTTTGACTCTAAAAATTCTATTAGAACTTAAAGAACTAGCTCGAATTGAAAATCCTACATAATGAACACCATTTGTATTAATATAATTACTAGTACCTAAAGTAAATCCAGTCGTCCCAAAAGCTGTGATTTTATCAGTTGCTGTAAAATATTCATCCGAATTATCAGGATTTAATTGTACATTAACACCATTTACAGTATCTGAACATTGCCATCGACCATCAGTACCATCTCTATTTTTAACAACAGCTAATCCTCGATTATTAACTAAATCAAGATCAGTTGTAATTGTTTTAGCTGCACCCGTTCCGGTATAAATAAATTGATCAAATATTTTAGGAAGCCCACCAACAATTTTTAATTTATCTGCTAATAACATCTATTTAATATCCTTTCCAGCAAGAAAACCATACCAAGTTGTACCAGCATCAATAGTCGTAAAAACTAATATATCTATACCAGAAGCAGTTAATGTAGGAGCTGTTCCACCTTCCCAATCTACAGAAGTAGGCCAAGTTATCGTAGAAGCTGCACCATTAGTTAAAATTAAAGTGAAAGAACCTTCAGAACCACTTGCTGGAGGATTACTGAATGTAAATGTTGGTGCTGTTGTTGAAACTGTTGCAGTAATAACATTACCATCTTCTAAATCTACATCTGGAGAAGCTCCAACAGTACCTAAAGCATTTACTGTTTCTGAATAATCTATTAATTTAGGTCTTTGAAAAGTATTATCAGCCATATTAATACTTGCTGATCTTGTTTCTGAAGCATTTTTATATGAAACATAAGCACTATAAGCTAAAACATCTGTTCCAATAACCAAACCTAAATTACTTCTTGCTCCAGATGCGTTTGATACACCAGATAAATCATCAACTAAAGCATTTACTTCTGATGTTGAATAAACGCCTAAATTACTTCTTGCTCCAGATGCGTTTGATACACCAGATAAATCATCAACTAAAGCATTTACTTCTGATGTTGAATAAACGCTTAAATTACTTCTTGCAGTTGACGCATCTGTAACTCCTGATAAATCATCAACCGCTGCACCAATTTCTGTAGTAATTTCTGATCCTGTTTTAAAATTTGTAACTTGACCTTCTAAAGTAGTTGTTCTAGAATCAACATCAGCTATTCCATCTTCTATGTTATTTAAATTTGTTGCATTAATAGCTGGAGCTTGATCATTTACCCACGTTGTTTTTGTATAAGACATCTATTTCTCCATTAACTTGTGATATCTAAATTAGCACTTCTTTGAACATTAATTGTATCTACATCATTATTTGTTAAAGAAAGTGGTTTTAAATTATTTGTTGGTTCTAAATCATTCTTTGGATATATACCATCAAAAAATAATTTAGTATCAAAATCATAAAAATCTTTTATTTTATAACTAAATAAATCTTCTATTTTTGTTAAATAATAATCATATGTTCTTACTGAACTTACTAAAGTTCCAGTAAAAAGTTCATCTATCCAGAACATTAAAGCTATTGTTCCCGATAAAATTATATAATTATTTATCACACCAGGACTAGAAGAATAGACTAATTGAATATCTCTATTATCCAAAACACCAGTTCTTGAATTTGTATTAAAATGATTTTGTTCCTCAATATAAAATTCTTCATTATTATGAGGAATTATCATTTCCATATTTCCAATATCTGGAAATTCAATTATTTTATTAGCAAAAACTTTTACACCGATTGGATGCATAGTGTTTTTAACTAAATCTTCATAAATACCAATATCTAAATCAGTTTCAACTTCATATGTATAATAAGCATAATAAAAATTATCATGTAAATATTTACTATTATCTAATTCACTTTGATTTAAAATAAAAATACTTTCAGCAGGATATTTTATTTTAATTTTTTTATTTAATAAATTAAAAATAAATTTTAATGATTCTTCATTACCTTTATTTGAATAAAAAACTTTTGCATTTTTAATAAATTCTTTTACATTTAAATCATTTAATAGAGTTGCTGGAAATGAACTAATATATTGTTTTATATAATAAATTAATGAATCATCATTAACAGAATTAATATCAATATATTCAGGTAAAGAATATAAAACTCCAACTGGTCCAGATTCAGATTCAATTGCTTCCAAATATTTTTTAATAAAAGCAATATAATTAGGATATTCATCTTTAATATATTGTGGAATAATTGCATCAACTAAATAAGAATAAGGTCTTTCTTTCATTTATACACCAATAAAAGTAAAATTTGTTGTTCCTAAAATAGGTAAATTATTTCTAATAAAAACAATATCATCAATAGCAGTTTTAAAATATAATAAATTATCTGTTTCATCCATATCATCTCTTGCAAAACTAATTCTTCCACTTGTATAATCAACTGAACCAATAATTTCTAAAGTTGATTTATCAACAATATTTCCTAAACTATCATCTCTCAAATATGTATTATCAATTGAACCTGGTAATAAAGCATTTCTTGTTTCAAAAGAATAAGCAAAACTTGAAAGAGTTGTTTTATTAAATTTTATATTTAAAATAAGATCAGTTAAATTATTTGATACTTCTGGTAATTCATCAATTAAATGAATTAAATTTGAATATTTTAATTTAGTATCATAAACTAATAATTGATTTTTAAAATAATCAGAAATATTTGATTGAATTTCTGAACTAATAGTTGAAGTTGATTTATTATAATTTAAATAATAATATATTTTTGATGATATATTTACATAAATATAAATTGGATCAATAATTTTTAGAACGATTGAAAGTGGCATATATGGTCTAATAAAAGAATATATTTCATCTTTTTGTGTATCTGATAAATTTGAAATCGTATCAACTGGTTTGAATGTAGAAAAAATTGTTCCATAAGTTGGAGGACTTTCATCAGCACCATTCCAAACATTCAATATTTCAACAAATGAAATATCTTTTAATAATGCTTGATAATCTTGCCTAGTAACCGCTCTATTTTGTGCTTCATAAAATTTTGGAGCATTAGTTTTAATTGAATTTAAACTCTCTTCATTTAATCCTCCATTAGAAACTTCAGAAGTAATTAAAAAATCACTATTATCAAAAGCGGTAACATTTGAATAAACAGTTTGATCTAATGTAGCATCTGTTAAAGAATTTCCTAAAACTCCTTCAGTAACACCATAAGTAACTTTTATTTCAACACCATTTAATGGTTTTTTACCAATAATATTATCACCAAAAGTAATTACTAATTTATCATCTAAATTTAAATCAACAAAATATATTTCAGAATCACTTGTTCCAGAAATATTATTTCTATATTCTGTCCATAAAACTCCATCAACTGTAACTGAAAGAAAATTATCATCAATATCATAACCATATAATAATTCAATATCACTTCCATCAAAAGTAAATGTTTCTTCATACAATTCTCTTTGATATAAAGAAATTTCAGTTTCAGAAATTTTATCTAAAATAGTATATGAAGCTTCTGTTATAAACTTTTTTCCACCAACACTAAACAAACAATTTTGTGGAATTAATATTCCATAATCTTCTTCAATTTCTTTTTCTAAAGTAACACATTTCATTTTTATTTTTAAACTTGATGAAATTTTTCTATGAGGAATATAGTTTAATGATTTTGCTATCACTACCGCATTTTTATAAAGTGTTGCAGTATCCAAATATAATTCTTGAGTCGTCATATTTAAATAATAATTTTGTTGAAGTGTAATATAAGTCAACAAATTTGCAATACTATTTAAAGCAGAACCATCAAAAGAATAATCTTGAAATTCATCAGAATCTTTTATATAATTTATTATATTTTCTTTTAGATCATCAAAATCTAATTTATCAAATAAATAATCAGCCATTTAAAGTCCTTGTAATTGTAAGGTAATTTGAACATTTCCTATTGAATTTAATTTAATAATGATATATTCTATATCAATATAATATTGTAAATTTTCATTATCTGCTTGTATATCTATATTATTTATCTGAATCCTAGGTTCATGATTTTCAAGTGCAAAATTTATTTCATTTCTAATTAATAATTCTGTAACTAATGACATTTTTTCAAATAAAATATTATTTAACCCAGAACCAAATAGAGGATCAAAAGGAACTTCTCCTCTATTAGTAAATAAAATATTTTTAATTGATTGATTAATTGATTTATAATCTTCTAATGTTTCAATATCATTAGTAATAATTTTATCAAATTCAAAATTAAAATCTGAATAAATTGACATTTTTACTCCGCAAATGTTTTTAATGATGATGTTATAATTGTACCAACAGGACAAGCAGAAACTACATCACCTAATCTTGCTGCTTGTTGATTTTCAGCATAGACTGACTTTGCTGAAGTAACTATTATTGTTATATGTCCACAATCACATAAAGCAATATCACCTAGACGTGCTACTTGTTGATTTTCAGCATATACTGATTTAGCACCTGTAATAATTGTTCCTATTGTATGTCTACAACCACTATGACAACAACAAACACATGAAACCAAATCTCCAACTCTTGACATTAAATTATTCATGATATTTCATATAACATAGAAAATAAAAGTGGATATTTTTCTATTGAATTTAATAATGAATATTTTTTAATATAATTCATTGCATCATCATAACCATTGTTATCTGCATCAACTTTATTTTCTAATGTTACTGTAATTAAATTTAAATTTGTTTTATAATATGTTAATTCTAAATCTAATTCAATTAATTCTGATAAAGAATAATCACCCGGCATTGAAGATAAAAATGTATTAAAATTTTTATAATCATTTTTAATAGTTGAAAGATAAGATGATTCCAATGATGAAAGATTATCTATAACAATCTTATGAACTCCATAAGTATCATCAATTTCTAATGGATCTAAATTATCTTCACTTAAAATATTTGATTTTAAATTTGCCATTGATATTAAAACAATTAATTTTTGTTCAAAAAATTCATGTCTTTCTTCATTTAATTCTTCTAAATAATCTTTGAAATTATTAACAATAGTTTGTAAATCACCTATTAAACCATCAAAAATTGCTTTTTCATCAGTATCAGAACAAGTAACATCTGTTGTCATTGTACTTAATTTTAAAATTGATGATGATACATAATTAATGATTGAAGAGTAAGGATTCTTCAATGATGATCCATTAATAAGATTGTTTATTTTATTAGTAATAGTCATTTAATTTAACTCTATTTTTGAACCAGTGATAACAACTTTTCCACTTGATTTTATATTTGTTTGCCCACCAGTTGTTATATTTGAATCACCACCAACATCGATATTTAATGTTTCATTTATTTTTTCATTTTTACTTTTATTAATTAAAATATTTTTTGCTCCATCTATATGAACATTTTTATTTCCTTCAATAAGAATATTATCATCAGAAATAATAATTGTTGTTTGTTTATTTTTAATATTATTTACTACTTGTCCATCTGGAAAATATTCTTGAAAACTACCTGATTTATGATATATATGAATTCTTTCTTTTTCATTTGTATCATCTATTTCAATAATATGTCCTGATTTAGTTTCAATAACTCTATTATCTGGATATTTTGAATCATATTCTGTTTTTGGTTCATCAAAAGAAGTTCCATTACAATTTATACCAGTTTTAACATTATTTTTTTTATCTTGAATAATAGTTTTTTCTATTTTTTCATTTCTTGCAAGTCTAGAAATTGGAGATTCATTTTTATATTCTTTATTAGGATGTTTTCCAGCTGGATCAGAAAAACCTAAAGTAAAATCAGGTTGTTGTTGTAAAATTTTTGGAATTGTTCCAAAATAAATAGGATGTTGAAATTCTGAATCTAAAAATAAAATTAAAACATAAGAACCTTGTTCTGGAACTTTAAAATCACTAATACCATCAATTGAATTTGTAAAACATGGAACTGCCCAAGGTAGATCATCAACATTTAAAAGTTTATTATCTATTTCATTATTTTTATTTTCAGTATGAATTCCAATAATTCTAACTTTTATTCTTCCTAATTTTAAAGGATCTGAAGAATTATCTTCACAAACTCCGACAAAAATCATATATTTTTTCTCCCTTTTATTTTTTCAAATTCTTTAAAATTAAAAAATGAATTTTTAATTAATTTTACATTTTGTTCAAAATAACCTGTTCTATAAATAATATGATTTATATTAGTAACAAACCAATTTCCATATAATAAAGTATTTATATCATTATCATCTTTTATTTGTCTTCTAATATCAAGATTAAAAACTTGTCCAACTGTTTTTGTTGAATCACCATTTAATTTTACAATCATATGATACTTAGATAAAGCTTTTAATAATAAACTTCTATAAGAAAGATGTTCACCAGAATTTTTATAAGTTATATTAATATTATTGTAATTTGATAATTCTTTTCTATTTTGAACATTTTTACCTAAAAATGTTCCTTTTTCAGTTGCTGAAATAAAATCATTATTAAAGACATTAAAACCATAAATATTATCTAAAATTTGATAATATGTATTTCCAAAACTTCCTAATTTAAGAAGTTCTAAATCATTAAAATATTTTGAAATTGTTTTACTTTTTATTATATTATATTTATATAAAGATTCATTAGTATCTTTAAAAAATAATTCATGAGTTGGTTTTTTACTCATTAATTCACTTAATGATGTAAAATTAAAACCATTTATATTTTCAAAAAACAAAAAATCATGATATTTATTTTTTGAATATTTTGTTAAATAATTAAATATTTCTGATGGTTTCCAAAAATTACTTATAAATTCAATTTTTTCAATATTTGATTCAAAATTAATATTTTTCTTTGATTTAAAAATATCAGTAAATATTTTTTGAATTATGTTATTTGGAGTATCATTAAATTTTTTACTAAATTTAAATTGTTCATTTAAAATAAATTCTTTTGAAGCAAAATAAATAACGACTAATGATGCATCTTTTATTTTTGATTGAACATTTAAATCTTTTTCTATTTTATAAATATAATATGTTTGAATATTATTTTTATTAAAATCATTATTAGTATTAAAAAATATTGTTATTTCTTCACCACCAACAATAGGAAAAGTTTCAATTATATTATTTGTATCTTCTAAAATTAATTTACCTGTTTTAAAATTTGAAAAAATATCTTCAAAAATATTAACTGAAACAAATACATTTTTTAATGAAACTTCTTTTTCATCATTTTTTAAATTTAATTTATATAAATTAGCATTAGATATTATTTCATTAATCATTTAAATACTCTTTATTACTTCTGATAATACTGTTCCAATATATAAAGGATTAATTACTTTAATAATTCTTTTATTATCATTTTCTAAAATTAATATTTCTACTTGAGATATATAATAATTCATAGCTTCTGTATTAGTATTTAAATTAACATCATCACCATAAATTTTCTTTGTTCTATCTTTTGCTATTAAATATAAAATTTCTTCAGATATTGGAAGATCAAAAATAATATCATCTATTTTATTTAATAATGCTAAAATCCACCAATAATCAGTTTTATTATATAATTCAAATGATATTGTATCTAATCGTTTTATTCCATCAATTCTATAGATATCAATAAATTCATTATCATCTAAAATTATATTAAGATGGAAAAATATATTTTTCATCTTAGCAGTGGATGAAATACTAGAAATTGTATATTCTAAAGTTGGTAAATTTGAAAAATATTGCAAAATTAAATCCTTTTTTATTTATGATGGAACATCACTTTGACTAGCTCGATATAATTCTTTAAAATCTATTGACATTTTTACAGAAAGAGGATGTCCTGTTTTATACATTCTTAGAACACCATCTGGAGTATAATTAACAGTAAAATTTGTAATCACACAATCTTGAATATAAATTCCCATTGGATTTTGACTAACAGGAAATAAATTCCACATGGCTGGATAATGAATTAATTGTCCTGTGTATGTGGGTAAAGATTCTTTTCTAATTTTAGAAATAATCTTTGATAATATAGTTGCTTCTTCTTCACTAGATGGTATTAAATCCCAAGAAAAAGAATAAGTTCTAAAATTAGATCCATTATATGATAATGAAGCATAATCATTAATAAATTCTCCTTTTATTAAATGTTTTAGTGGTGTACCACCACTTTCAATCATTTTTTTACCAAATCCAGCTTTTGCACCTTCTTTGAAAGATATTAAACCTTCAGTTTCATCCCAATTAGAACCTTCAGTTAGATTTAACCCTTCTGAAGGAGTCGGAAGAATTATTTTTACTGAATCTGGAATTTTATTAATTTTTTGATAAAATCTATGTGATTTTAATGTAATTCTATAACTAATAGGAATCATCAAAAAAGAATCACCTTTGTTTGAAATATCTTTTGGAAATTGTAACATTTATACCTCACTTATTTATTTTATTTATCAGATAGAAAAAGCGACGATCCTTAATTGAATCGTCGCTTTAATATATTTAATAAATTAAATTAATAATCTAATTAGGTAAACTATTAACTGTAATTTTTTGATAATAATTCTTAGCACCGAAAGGATTTTCAGTTAAACCATATCTTGTGCTGAAGAACAAACGTGGAATATTATCTTCTTCACCATAACCTTTATTTACACGAAGTGGAATATAAGGACAGTAATAAAGACCAGCATCAATTTCTGAACCACCTTTATAACCTAAGTAAACAGCTTCTTCTGCAGTAGTTGGGAATAAATCAACAAAAACTTTCATTCCATCAAAAGTACCAACAAAAGCATTACTTAAAGGATCGCCATTTGATTTAAATCTTCCAGTTGCTTCTAATGCTGTTAAAACTCCAGAAGTAACAATCATAAAAGTTGCTTGACCACGACGATTAGCAACAGCTAATTTACGACGTTGTCGAGAAATAATATTAATTAATGATAAATATTTTTCATTTTCATAACGTCCTTGATCAAAATTCTCAGTATTATCATAAGTCCATGATGCAGCAGCTAAACCATTATCGGAAGTTAAAGCAGCATAAGCTTTGATTTGATCAATAAATTCTCTATTCATTTCACGAACAATTTCATCACCAGCTACGCCAGAAAGTAATTGTTCTGCATTTAAACCATGAACAGCTCTTAAATCGTCTTCAAGTTCCATAGTCCAACGCGCTTTTAATTTACGAGTTTTAGCTGTAACTGAATTGGTTCCAATTTCAAAACCCATTTCTTTAGTATCTGTACCAAGAAATTCACCATCAGCAGTAGTCATTGAACCACTAAATGATTTAAAAATTACATTAGCTAACGCTTCGCCATCAGCAAAAACTCTTGTGATAGTTGTTACAGATGATGAATATGGATCGGTATCATCAACATCAGCTGAAGTTGCAAATGTTCCAGAAACAAGTTTAACTAAAATAGCATTATCTTCTGAATGAACAACTTTACCAACACCAGAAACATCACCTGAAATATCATCATCAGGTGAAAAACCACTAGAGTCAGCAACTACTAAAATTTCATATTCTGCATCAACTGCATCAGCACCATCACCTTGGTAAAGTGATTTTAAACTAAAAATCATTCCAGTTGGACCGGTCATTGGTTGAACACCAAAAATTTCATTACCAATTAAGGCTGGCATAACTCTACGAACCATAGGAATTAAAATAGGTGTATAATTACCAATAGCTGAAGAACTTGAAGCTTCTTGTAATTCGGTTTGTTCTAAAATTTCAAGTTGTGTAGCTAAAATTTTGTGTTGACTTACAGGTACTTTAGGCATTCCATCAATAACTTTTTCCCATTTTCCTGTTCCTTCAATAACAGGTGACCATTTTTCAATAAGTTCATCTGTTGATTCAGGTAAAATAACTTTTTTATCAGACATTTTTTATCTCCTTTATAATTAAACTAGATATTTATCGATGGAACTTTTCTTTTGTTCCTTTAAATCATCTAGATCTAAATTTTCTTCTTCTTCTTCTTTAATATCTTTAATTTTCCCCATCACAATTTTAACTTTACGTTCAAAATCTTCAATATCAGAATATTCTAAACCTTCTAATAAAGTATGTACTTCTTCAATTTTAGATTCTGCTAAATCTGTAGTTAATTTTTGAAAACTAATTGCTTTTTCGTATTCAAAATTTTGTTTCTTAGCTTCAATAATTTCTTCAATTGAATTATTTAATTTTTCATTTACTTCTTTAATTTCTTCTTCTAATTCTTTAACTCTATCAATTTCAGATTCCGGAATTTCTAAACCAATTTCTGCAAAAACTCCTTTAGCTGCTTCAATAATTTTAGTTGCTGCTTCAACTTTTGTTTTAGCTTCTAAAGCAACTTCATTTTCCTTTAGATATTCATCAGTTGCATATTCAATATATTTATCTAAAGATTCAATTAAAGAATCTTTGAATTCTGTCATTTCTTTTGCTGAATCTTCTTCAAGTTCTTTTTCTTTAGTAATAATTAATTCTTGAACCTTTTCATTAACCATTACTTCAAATTCGGAACGAAGATCAGCTATTAATTCCTCGGAAATAACATCTTCTCCAAGTTTAGCTTTAATAGCTTCTAATAATTTTTCCATTAATCTTTCTCCTTTGATGTTTCTCAATAATAAAACATTTATTATTATTTATCAATTCATATTTTTAGTGATTTTAAATAATCTTTAAAAATACATTTTAATGCTTCATTTAAATCTTCTTTTGATGCTTCTTTAATTAACTTACTATATTTATCTAATTTAATTTTTACATCTTTTTTCTCAATAATTCCAGATTCAGTTAATTCATATTCAGCACCTTCTAAAATACCTTGAATAAAAGCATTTGGTGCTGAAGGATCACCAACAATATCTCCTAATGAAATTAAATATAAATTTTCAACAAGAGTTCCTGTTTTTTCAGTTTTAACACTACCTAATCCTCTAGATGAAATACCTAATTTAACATTTCCTTCTAAAAGATTTTGAACAATTTTTCCACATGGTGTATCTAAAACTTCAGCTTTAGTAATAAAATTAGAACCATCTTCTTTAACTTCTATAAACTTATGAGAAACTCTATCTAAATTTATTGAAGAAACATTAGAATCAGGATGATTTAACTCACCAACAGCTCGATCTTCTTTCATATAATCTTTTATATGTTTATTTATTGCTTCAGATAATACTTTTTTTGGATATGTACGTTTATTTTTATTTTGAATATCTGATTGTAATGTGACACCACTTATTGTCCATTTTTTTTGATTTGTTGCTTCATCTAAAATTGATTCAGTAATTATATCTGTACTTAATTCTCTTATAATTTTCATTCTTCATCTCCAGTTCCCTCTTTTTCTTCTTCTTTAGAAGGATTTAATCTAGTTTGGATACTTTGATTTAATTCGTTTTTAAATTCTTTTGAAAAATCTACCGGTTTATTTTCATTTGCATATTTTAATAAATCAGCTTTTGACATTATATATCTCCTCTATTTTAATATTCGTCTTCAGAAGGTTCTTCATTAGAACCTTCTTCTTCAATATTTTTTTGTTCTTCTTCAATTTCTTCATCAGTTAATTTAAAAACATTTTTCATTACATATTGTTTTGAAAAATATGTTCCTATATATGTTTCTAAAGAATCTGCTAATTCTATTCTATTTTTAAATATTTCAGAATTCTTTACTTCACTAAAATATGAATCTGAATTCCAAATAAAATTTATATATTCTTTATATTTATTCCATTCTTCTATTGTAATAATATTTTTTAAAATAATTTGTTTTTTTAATATATCATATATTAATAAACTAAATTTATTTCTTAATTTATTAATAAATTTTGAAAATCTAACTTCATCTCTAGATAATTCACCATTCATATTACCAAATGCCATTAATGAACCACCTTCTGAATCAAATCTAGAATAAGGAACACCTAAAGATTTAATTAATTTTTTTCTAAAATATTCAATATCATCAATTTCACCAAGTTGAGAATTTTTAGTAAAAACACCAACAGATAAAGCAAAAGTATGATAATTATGATATTCTTCATCAGAATCAATTGTTAAGGTTCCAACTTCAATTTCATCATTTAAATATTCTATTTTAATAATTCTATGATTAAAATTTGATTCTGATTTTCTAAAATCTGACCATTTTTTATATCCAAATTGAGAAACAATATTTGTTAACATTGTAGGTGAAAAACCTAAATCAATGTGCCAATTTGGCACATTTTTATTATAATTTAATCTAAATAATAATTGCATCATTAACTTATCATCATTTAAATCATTACAAATATCATTACAAGTTTTTTCATGAGAAGTTTTATTTTGAATTAAATCAATTATAAATTTAATATGTTCTATATGATATTCTATTTTTTGATTTTCTTGATGTCGTTGTTTATATTGACGACAATATTCTTCATCACTAAATCTTTCATTGATTAATTTTTTTGTTAATTCACTTCTTATTTGTCTTTTTTCATCTGTCCATCCTAAACTTTGTTGTTCACAAATCCAATCACGATATTCATCATCTTCTTCCATTCTTTTTAATTTATTTTTAGCACCAATATCTCTATTAGCAATACATTTTTTTCTATGTTTTTCTTTAGCTTCACCTTCTAAATTTTCATAAAATTCAATTAATTTTTTTCTTCTTTTATTTATTAAAATAACTCTTTCACTTTCTGTCATATTATTCCAGAAATTTTTTGAATTTTCACTTATAATAGAAATTCTTCTATTATATTCATCTTTATCAAATTCTTTAATATATGTCCATTTTTCGGCTGCAGCTTTAGTTCCAAGTGTAGCCCAATGTTTGAAATTATCACTATGATATTTTCTATGATCATTCCAACTCATATATGTTAAATTATTTGGGTCATTATTATGTTTATTAAAATCTTTATGATGAATAACTTCATATTTTTTATTAGAATAATTATTATCATAAATATTATATTTCACTTCTTTATCTTTTAAAAATTTACTTATTTGTCTATGAGTAAAATACCATTTTTTATCTTCATTATCAAAAATTTGCTCATAAGATAATTTATTTTTTGCTATTTCCTTTTTTCGTCTATAAAGGGGAATTAAACTTTCATTTTCTTCTAATTCATCAGCTCTTTTAAAACCCTCATTATATATAGGAAATTTATGATCTGGTGTACAAATAATTTCTTCACCATTATCTAAAGTTAATTTCATAACTTTAGCTTTCTTTTGAGTTACACCAGCCCAAGAAATTTTTCCTGGAAGTATTTTCCCAGTAATTGGATGACAAGAATAAGTCCATAATTCTTTATTTTCTTTCATTTCACTTTCAATATCAACAATACTTAATTCTCTTCCATCTAAAAGTGAAATTTTTGTATCCATTGATAAACAGCCACCAGGTAATGTATCAATTTTTGTTCCTCTACTACCTGAACTTGATTCAGAACTCGGTAACCAAAAATCTTCAGTCATAGTCATCGTATTTTTCTTTTCAGAAACTTCACCAGTAGCTGAATCATATATAATCTTATTTTTAAATTTTGACATTAATTTAGCTATATATGCTTCAGCTTTAGTTTTATTCATTTGACCAATATCAACATAAAATACTCTTCTTTCAGGTGCACGAGTAATTCTATATATTACTGCAGCATCTTCTAACATTTTAAGTTGATTAAAAGGTTTTATTGATTTATGAATATAACTTAAATACATCTTTTTATCAGCAGATGTAAGACCAGAAGGACAAAAAGATATATGTTCTGGTGGTATCTTTAATACAATATTTTTTTTAACATCTTTATATAAATACCAATATTTTTCATTTTCTTTAATTTTATTTAAAGAAAATGGTGATAATATATTTATTTTTTGAATCCCATCTTTTGGTTTTGATAAATCAATAACATTATGAACATACATGCGTCCATCTTCATACCATTGTCTAAAATATTCATCTGCTTTTTTATTAAATTCAAACATTGAAATAATATGTTTAAATTCTTCAATAATAATATCTTTAATTTTTTCTGATATTTCATCTGTTTCAATATTTATAGATAAAACATTTTCATTATTTTCTAAAACTACTGCTTCATTAACAATTTCTTGTATAGCAATATCAATTTCTGGATAAGTTGATAAATCTCTATAATTCAAAATTAATTTTTTAATATCTTCAGAAGTATTATCAAAATTTATTGTTGATTGAATTGAACCATAACCAAGTGTATTTGTATTAATAATTTGAACTTCTGGTTCATCTTCTTTAGAAGGAATATTTATTGAATTAGGAACTTGTTCTTGTTCTTGTTCAATTTGTTTTTTATTAAAAACTGATTTTATAGTATCATAAAAACTCATTATTTACCTTTTTTTCTTTGTTGTTTTATTTTATTTTCAATATCTTTATAAGTCTGTGACATAGACTTCTTTTTAAATTTTGGTAAAATATTTTTTACTATTTCTAATTGATCATCTTCATCTGTAAATATTTTAATATTGGATTTAATATGTGATACTAAATATTTTCTAATTGCTAATTTAGCATAAGCTTCTGGAATTTTAGCTTTTTTCCAAGCTTTCACTATATCTCTATATTTTATTCTATTACCTTTAGTTCGAATATTTTTAATAAATTGTATTCGATACGTCCATGGAATAAAATGAATATTAATTCCTAAAATATATTTTCCATGAGGAATATCTAATAAAATTATTAAAGGTAATTGATCCCAAACATCTAAAACCGATTTATATTTAGCATCATAAAAATATAGGAATAAATCTCCCATATGGAGTCTTGTTCCTGGTCTAACTGATTCATGATCTTCAGTAGTAACTTTATCAATTAAATAATTGACTTCTTTTGGTAATTTTTTTGCCATTATATATATATTTATCTTATTAGTTAATTTTTATAAATCTTTTTCTGAAAGAACAATAAATTCCCAACCATGTTTTTTTGAAAATTCAGTTGCGGCTTCCCATTTACATTGATTAGTAATATAAGTTAACATAGAACTTTTATAATTATTAGTTTTTCTTTTTGGAATTTTAGGTTTATATTTTTCTGATGATGTTTTTATTTCAATTAACTTTATTTTTATATCACCATTTTTATCTTTATATTTTATAATTAAATCAACATAATAATTTCTTATTTTATTTTTAACTTTATCAAAATAAGGAACAACTATTTTTTCAGAAGCAATAGAAATAACTGATGGTGATTTATCAAAATAATTAAACCATTTTCTTTCCAATCCAGATCTATATATAATTTTATCTTGTAACCATTTTTCTGGATGTTTTGGAACAAATATTCCTTTTTTTGCTGAACTATATTTACTCACAACAATCTTTATTTTTCTTTTTTACTTTTAAAATAAAATAAATTCTTTCCATTCTATAATAACTATGATTATAATGACGACGATACCATCTACTACAATGATAATTTTTTATTCCACTAAAATATCTTCCTCCAGATTCAATTTTACAAATAGGAATTATACAACAATCATTACAATATTGTTTTTTAACATTTTCATGACAACCAACTAAAATACTAAAAAATAAAATCAAAATAATAATTTTAAAGAATTTTTTCATTTATTTTATATTCAAAACCCTCTTTATTATAAATAGAAATTCTTTCTAAAGCATGTTTAAAAGAATAATTTTTTTTTCTTCTCCAAGTTAAATCATCAGCAATATCAATTAAATAAGCAATACTTTTTGTATGTGTTTTTCTTAAAATTCTACCAATTGATTGTAATGTTTTAATTTTTGATTTAAAAGGTTGAGCAAAAATACAATAATCTAATCCTGGAATATTAATACCTGTTGCAAATACACCTAGTGAAGCAACCACGATAGCATTAGAATCAATACTTGTTAATTTTCTAACATTTTCTCTGATTTCAGATTTAGTAGAACCAGCAACATAATAAATATTTCTATCAGGAATATTTTCTTTTAATCTTTCATATATTAATTTACCATATTTTAAATGTTTAAATAAAATTAGTATATTTTTATTTATCGTTTTTATTATCTTTAATAAAAATTCTAATCTAAGTTCACTATCTACTAAATAAGACATTTCATCAAAATATGTTAACTTATATGCAACTCTTCTACATTCATCTGGATATTTTAAATGAAATATATTAATTTTTAAGTTTGAAAGAGTTTTATTTTTTATCAATTTTTTAGTAGTAGTAAATTGATGTATTTTTCCGAACAATCCTTCTAACTGTATTCTACTTATTTTTTCATCATCAATAGTTCCAGATACTCCAATTTTCATTTGAGCTAAAGAACATTTTTCAATAATTGATTTGATTATCACTGCTTTTTGAGCTGAATGAACTTCATCAACTAAAACACAACCAAAACTTTCAAATATTTTTTTATCTGTGATAGTATTTAATGATTGCCAAGTTGAAATTATTAATTTTTTATTCCATATTTTTTCTTGGCCAGAATATATCGTGGTTATTTCATCTTTTAAACTAATTTTTGTATTTTCATCATATTCAATGAAATCACCTTTCATTTGTTCAACTAAAGAAACAGTAGGTACGATAAGTAATACTTTAGAATTTTTATTTAAATCCAAAAATAATTTAGTAATTACATATAAAATAATAGATTTTCCGCTGGCAGTCGGAGAAAGTATAACCGCTTTCTGTTGTTTAAAAGCTGTTTTTATTCCAAAAGTTTGATAATCTCTTAATTTATATGATATTTTTAATTTTTCAGAAGCATATTTTTCTATCTGTTCTTCTGAAAAATTGATAGAAGTCTTCTTAAAATTTATATTTGTTTTTATATTTAAATCTTTACAAAATGATTTTAGTCTTGGATAAAGACCAATAGGAAGATTACCATTTTTTAAATTTAATAAACGAATTTTACCATCCCAAATACCAGCTTTATATTTTGGGCTCCATTTATAATTTGGAGTATAAAAACTAAAATAATTTGAAATTGTTAATAATTCATCATAATCACCATCTAATTGCACAAAAGATTCATTAATTTTATTTATTTTTAACATTATACTCCATTTATATATGTTAGATAACTTATTAAATTCTTAATATCAAAAGATAAGTTATTCACTTTTTTAATTGTTCTATCAAGAATATCAACTAAATCACTTAAATTTTGAACTTGTAAATTTAAATTAGAATAATCTTCATCAGCTAAAATATTAAATTGTATTTCTTTTTGGTTTTCCAAAAGACGATCACCATCTTTATAAAAATAATATTTTTTCTTGTAAAGTTGGTTTAATTCTTTTTGTTTTTTATTTAATTTAAGTTTATATTCAAAATACATCTTTAAATATTTACTATGTAATAATGGTATTAAATATAATTTTTTATTTAAATTAGATTCATCAATTAACAAATCATTTTTAATCTCATCTAATAATTTAATCTTCATAAAGAATTAGCTCCTCCAAAAATTAATTTTTTACATTAATTAAAACTTATTATACACTAAAAATAATTTTTTGTTAAATATTACTTAAAAATTTATAATTTTGAAATTTAAAAGTAGTTTCACAAATAAGAGGTTCTGAATCTGAAACTGATAATGTTAAATTAAGATCTGATAAATTATAAGGATATATGTTAGTAAAATCAAAACAAACTAGAGGATTTAATTTACTTGAAAGGATAACTAATGAAGCATCAGCAATTATTGAATTATCAAAATTCATTTTATTGAAATCTCTTAAATCATACAACCAATCATAAATTTCTTTCCATTCAGTAAAATTTTCGGAAATTAAAAATTCAATTGATAAATCATTAAAGGTGATTGAATCACCTGGTCGTTCAATTTGTCTTATAGGTGTTGGATGATTAACTATTCCTAATTGCATTCCAGGAATATTTATTCCATTAATCATAAGTTCTAATTGATTATTTCTAAATCTTTCACTTGTTAATGTAAATTTAAATCTATGTGATGATGTTAAATTTTTTGGATTAGACACTTTTACTCCTTTACTAAATAAAATAAAAACTTTTTTATATTTATCATTTTTTACAATTATAAATATATATGTTATATTTAATAGAATAAAAAAACTTTTTTACAATTATAAATATATATGTTATATTTATAAAAATATAAATTTAAGATGGTGATACCAACAACTTAATAAGTAGAAAAACCTTCACTCAAAACCTTCGAAGGCTCTTATAATTTGTATTCCATAAAAGGAACATTATAGAGAGATATGGTTCATTTATTAATTCAATGAACGATAGTATTATTTTATTTAAAAAATGTTTATAAATGAAATAATAGAAGAAGGTGCCGCAAGGAGATAGCGGTACAAAAAGAAAATCTTCCTACTATTGATTTAGATATTATCAATAAATTTTTTAGTAATATCTTTTTATCTAAATCAAGTATACCCGTTCTGTTGACTTTTGTCAGGGGATAATCAAAAATAGTCTTTTAGCGTTGGATAAAAGACTGGGGCGTAACGGCAGGCAGTAGGCACCCTTTTGTGAATGGATTTGATTTTCCCTCCTTTTTGTATGAATTTTTCTTTCAATTTTTTCATCATACAAAAGGGGGGGATAGTTCTATCAACTTATTCAAATTGTAATAATAGATATAGAAAGATCAATAGGTAGCAGAAAGATCAATAG
>Ga0164318_10000154_pt1 | contig 42435 bp, 39 predicted proteins | sample GuaBasSedimGuay9_FD_113734 | JGI IMG/M metagenome (GOLD analysis project Ga0164318, IMG submission 113734) | Subseafloor sediment microbial communities from Guaymas Basin, Gulf of California, Mexico - Guay9, Core 4571-4, 0-3 cm | ecosystem: Environmental > Aquatic > Marine > Hydrothermal vents... | reverse complement strand
TTCTTCAAAACCCACTTGTGATCTGTAATATTCATCCATTCCAGGGACTTGGTACGGTGTTTATTCTCCATGCTTGTATTTTGTATAAAATTTCTGTGCGGTGAGGTTTCTAATGGATAATACTGATAACAGCTATGGAAATGAATAATTTAAAAGATGCTTTTAACAAACTTAAATACGGTGAAGATGCTTTTCAGGAACTGATGCGCTGGCGGATACGTCGGGTGATTCTTGTTCTACCTCATTACGATGCCTGGATACTTGAGCATGATGCCAAGCTTTCGGATCAGATTGTCGGTGAATATCATCAACTGAATCTGACAACTGTTCCCCGGCTGATAACCGTATCTGACGGGGAAGAAGCACTTGAAATGCTGAAAAAGCAGCCTTTCGATCTGATGATTATCGGAGTGAGGGTTGGTGAGCTTTCATCCGGAGAGCTGGCTGAAAAAGCAAAACAGCTGCAGAAAGATCTGGCAGTACTGATGCTGCTTTCTTCCAGAAGCGATCTTGCCGCGATTGAAGGGGGGCATCCCGAGGGAAATATGCATATTGACGCCAGATTTCTCTGGACCGGAGACTCCAGACTTTTTCTGGCAATGATTAAATATGTCGAAGACCTTAGAAATGCTCCTGATGATACCGAGGATGGACGGGTGGGTGTTTTGATGGTTGTTGAGGATTCGATACCATTTTATTCGGCGTATCTGCCCCTGCTGTATGGGGAAATTATGACTCAGACTCAGAGACTTATCGCGGAGGAGATGAACGACAGCGATAAGTACTGGCGCATGAGAACCCGGCCTAAAGTACTGCTGGCCAGAACCTGGGAAGAAGCTGTCAGACTGGGGGAACGATACCGGGAGGCCCTGATCGGAATTGTTTCAGATGTTGCTTTCTCCCGTGGAGGGGGTATAGATGAACGGGCCGGGTTTTCCCTTGTTGAGCGCCTGAGAGATCTTGAAGTTAATGTTCCGGTGCTTTTCCAATCCTCGGATGATTCTCTGGCTCCGGATGCAAGGAAACATGGGGCCAGGTTTCAGGGAAAACTTTCCGGCAATCTTCATCGTGGGATTCGGCGGTTTCTTCTGGAGGAACTGGGTTTCGGAGATTTTGTTTTTTGCAGCCCCGATGGAAAAGAGCTGAAACGTGTGCGTACATTGAGGGATTTTGAACTGGCCATCGGAAATCTGCCTGTGGAATCAATTCTCTACCATGCAGAACGGGATGATTATTCCCGGTGGATGGCGGCCCATGGTGAGTATCAGGTGGCCAGGCGTATCAAACCACTTCGATCGGGAGATTTCCCGACTCCGGAGTCTCACAGAGAATTTCTGGTTCGTTCTTTTCGGGAGGTGCGGGAGAGCCGGCATCGGGGAAGACTTCTTGATTTTCGTTTTGATAACCCCGGTGCCCCGGGATCGATGGTCAGGTACGGCAGCGGTTCTCTGGGGGGTAAGGGCCGGGGACTGGCGTTTTTCAATGCCCTGCTGAACACATCTCCCTGGGAGGATTATTTTTCTCCATTAAGAGTCGAGATACCTCAAACCCTGATAATAGCCACAGGGGAGTTCGATCGGTTTCTGGAGGAAGGGGATTTGCCGCCTGTTGGCCCGGTGGATGATCTGACTTTGCGCAGATCCTTTCTCGATACGAACCTCCCTGACAGTCTGCTGGATGTGCTTCAGGCCTTTTCAGAGTCGCAATCGGGACCTCTGGCGGTTCGTTCTTCAGCTCTTCTGGAAGATTCTCAGTCAATTCCTTTTGCCGGTGTTTACGACACCTATATGATTCCTGATGTTTCGGACAAGAGGGAACGGATGAGACTACTCACCGATGCTGTCAGGCTGGTATGGGCCAGTACCTATTCCAAAGAGGCTGCCGCATACAGGGATTCTCTTGGTGTCGGCATGGAAGAGGAAAAAATGGCGGTGATTATCCAGAAGGTTACCGGTTCTGAACATGGTGGATACTGGTTTCCCAGACTCTCAGGTACGGCTCAGTCCATGAATTACTATCCGGTTGGTCCTATGGACCGGGAGGATGGAGCGGCAAGGATTGCCATTGGCCTGGGACATTCGGTTGTAGGGGGAGACCGGGGCTTTCTCTTCAGCCCCCGATATCCCACGGTTTCCTGGTGTACTGAAGAGGATCGCTGGCGGGAAGGGCAGATTCATTTTTGGGCTATAAAAACTGAATCCACCGGGGCTGAACTGATTTCCGGCGAGAGCAGCACCTTGGAGCAGTTGACGATAAGGGATGCGGAAAACCTGGGCGTTCTACGGCATATGGCTTCCACCTGGGATTCTGTGGGGCATAGATTGGTAGATGGGATTGGTTCTCCCGGCCCCCGGGTGGTGGATTTCAGGGATATTCTCGGATACGAATGGCTGCCGCTGGCTTCTTTACTGGGTCAGCTTCTGAAAATAGCAAAAACCGCCATGGGCATCCCGGTGGAACTGGAGTTTTCTCTGGACTGGAAGGGTGATTTCCCGGATGATGCGATTTTTTCCCTGCTTCAGGTGCGGCCCCTTGTTTCCCAGGTTGGCCCTCAGGCATCGGTACCTGATTGTCCCGAAGATTCAAAACTGCTTCTCCGTTCCGGGAAATCCCTGGGGCATGGGGTAATTGAAGATATCTACGATGTAATCTGGGTGGATCCTGATTTGTACGACCCAGGTTTCACCGAGACTTTACGGGATGAAGTGGCCTCTTTGATGGACCAGCTGGCAGAAGAACACCGCCATACCGTACTTATCGGTCCCGGCCGGTGGGGGAGCAGTGACCGCCTGCTTGGTATCCCTGTTTCATGGGCTCAGGTAAGACAGGCAAGACTTATTGTGGAAGTCGCCCGAGGCCCCGGCGATCCTGAGCCCTCTCAGGGATCTCATTTTTTCCATAATCTGGTGGCATCGGGAGTGGGATATGCCCACGTTTCTTCCTCTTCTTCCGGGGATCTTGTTGACTGGGAATTTCTGAGAAATAACAGCCGGGGATCGGGTATTGTTCGTCTTGCCAGATTTGAAAAGGCTCTGCAAATTGTAATGGATGGTAAAAATGGTTTGACATGGATTGTTAAATGATGTTTCAAGTTTAAGTTGACGTCCCGGTTCCGGTAGTCTAATTTGAAGTCATCGAAAATATATGGATACCTGGAGGTGAAGAAAATGCGTGGATACGTAAAAGATGTGTACGACAAATTGGCAAGGAAATATCCCTGGGAACATGAATTCCTACAGGCGGCATTGGAAGTTCTGGAGTCTCTTGGCCCTCTTATGGAAAGAGAACCTCGTTATCGTAAACATCGGATATTAGAACGTCTGATTGAACCGGAGAGAACCATACTGTTCCGGGTACCCTGGGTTGACGATCAGGGTGATATTCAGGTTAACAGCGGATACAGGGTGGAGTTCAACAGTGCTCTGGGCCCCTATAAAGGCGGTCTTCGCTTTCATCATTCGGTAACTCTGGGAATCCTGAAGTTTTTAGGTTTTGAACAGGTGTTCAAAAACAGCCTTACCGGCCTTCCTCTGGGCGGCGGTAAAGGTGGAAGCGACTTCGAACCCAAAGGTATGAGCGATAACGAAGTGATGCGTTTCTGTCAGTCCTTCATGGATGAACTTCACCGTCATATCGGACCGAATACAGACATACCCGCCGGAGATATAGGTGTGGGTGGTCGTGAGATTGGTTTTCTTTTTGGACGCTATAAGAAACTTCGAAATGCTTTTGAAGGTGTTCTTACCGGAAAGGGCCTTAACTGGGGTGGAAGTCTGATTCGTCCTGAAGCTACCGGTTATGGTGCTGTATACTTTGCCCAGGCTATGCTTGCCACCGGCAGTAACGCCTTTGAAGGTAAGAAAGTTCTTATCTCCGGTTCCGGGAATGTGGCACAGTTTACTGCTGAAAAGGTTCTGGATCTTGGTGGTACACCAATTTCCTTCTCCGATTCTACCGGTTCAATAATAGATACCGATGGAATCACCCGGGAGAAACTGGCCTGGGTAATGGAGTTGAAGAATCAGCGAAGGGGCAGAATCAAGGAGTACGCCGATGAGTTCGGTGCCGACTACTTTGAAGGTGAACGTCCCTGGGGGCTCACAGAAGCCCAGGTGGCCCTTCCCTGTGCCACTCAGAATGAAATCAACAAGGCTGAAGCCGAAGCTCTGGTGAAGAACGGATGTATCTGTGTTTCAGAAGGGGCTAATATGCCCACTGAGCCCGACGCTGTTGCGGTTTTTCAGGGAGCCAAGGTACTTTTCGGACCCGGTAAAGCGGCTAATGCCGGCGGTGTAGCTGTATCCGGCCTGGAAATGAGCCAGAACAGCATGCGCCTGTCCTGGACCAGTGAGGAAGTTGATACCCGACTCCACGGCATTATGAACAGCATCCATGAAGACTGTGTGAATGCCTCGGCCGACCTGGGTGTTCAGGGTGACTACGTTATCGGTGCCAATGTCGCCGGCTTCCGGAAGGTGGCTGATGCAATGATCGACCAGGGCGTCGTTTAGGGCGAATACGCGCCTAAGCTCCGGGAACTGCGTTGGTGAAATGCTCGAAGTGCTCATGTATCTGTCGGTACACTGCGCCTTCTGTACTTTCCCCGTCTTGTTCCCGGGGCTGTTCCTTTCCGGGGCAACCCCTTTTTTATAGTTAAATCGGAATAGTTTTTCCCTTATCACCCGGCGTATACTGAGTCTGATGCCGAAACTGCCAGTATCTATTGGAAAGTATAAAATTACCGGCCGCCTGGGAAAGGGCGGTATGAGCATTCTCTACCTTGCGGAGCATCCCTCTCTGGGTACAACGGTTGTTCTGAAAAAGCTCACCCTCAAGGGGGACTCTGCCCATAGGGAACGCTTTCGTCGGGAAGCTACCCTGATGATGAAACTGCGGCATGAAAATGTTGTCGGGGTGTACGATCATTTTAAAGAGGGAGGCAGTCACTACCTGGTTATGGAGTTTGTTGACGGCCGGCCTCTTTCTGAGCTTATGGCCAGAGAAGGGGCACTCCCTGAGGTCGAAGCCCGTTGGCTTGCCGGGCGTATTGCAAAGGCCCTGGCCCACATCCACTCCCGGGGAATTGTTCATCGGGACTTGAAGCCCTCCAATGTCCTTCTCGGGAGGGACGGTGGTGTGAAGCTGGGTGATTTCGGTATCGCTTTCACTCCCGGCGGGGATGATGATATCACCTCTGAGGGAACGGCTCTGGGAACTCCTACATTCATGGCTCCTGAACAGCTGGAGGATGCCCGTGGAGCGGATGAGCGCTCGGACATGTGGTCTTTCGGAGTTTGTCTTTTTGAAATGCTTACCGGGAGGAAATTTGTTACCGGGCCGAGTCCTGCGGCGGTACGTGAGGCTTTGCCGGCTGCAGTTAAAACCATGTCCTACAGGCTTCCTCCAAAACTTCCCCGGCGTGAACACCGCCTGCTGCGGAAAACCCTCAGGATGAAGAGTGAGACACGTCTGAAAGATGGAAAGGCAGCACTTCGATTGATCGGGGCATCCGGTCATCGGGATAACCCCCCGGAATCACTTCAAATAAGGCTGAATAAATTACTTCTTTCCATGGAAGGTGTAAGTGAACCGACACCGAAGGCTGAAATCATTCCTGATAAAAACCGGCCTGATGAATATGGTTCCGGCGGTTTATCCTCGCTTCAGTCGTTATTTAAATCCTCATTTTCATCTTCTCCGAGGTTTCGGAAAGAGGTGGTTTCAAAAAAAGGTACTGCTGAACAAAAAAAAGCGAAAAAGGTGAAAACTTTCAGGATACCAACCGGCATGGCCGCTATCCTTATTGCTTTTCTTGCAGTTTTATTGGTTTCTTCCGTTATTCCCGGAGTCTGGAGTGCGGTCTTTCGTCGAAACAGTTACGGCGTTTTCAAGCTGAAGCTCGTATACCCGGTAGAGGCACCGGAGCATTGGCTGACTGCAGCCTCGGCAGATATTTATGGGGAGGGAGAGGATTCTCTTTCTAAAATCGTCAGTCCATCTCTTCGTATTTCCGCGAATAATTCTTTTCTGAGCAGCCGGAGAATCACACTGCCCGAAGGTGCTTATAGAATCAGATGGAGTCTGGGCGACCGAGTTTCCTGGTATTCCTTTCGTCTTCTATCCTTTTCAGCACTTGAAAAATCCGGAAATGGGATGATGGTTCTGGAAGAAACGCTTGAAGATCCACCGGCCTTTCCCCTGGAACTATCCTGGACTGCTGTTGATGCGGCCGATAACAGATCCATTGACGGACAGGTTGAAATGAGCTGGAAACGTGTTGATACTCCCGAAGGAGAGCTTATTTCAGGGGGAACTTACAGCTTTCTATTTGAGGCATCAGGGTATTTACCCTCAAGCTTTGATATTGAGGTAAGCCCCTGGAGGCGTAACCTGAACCTCCATGCTTCCCTGTGGCCGCAGCCGGGTGAATTAATCATCAGGAATGATTCAGGCAGGTTGATAATGCCCCGATTGAATGGTTCCGGGATTTATTATGACATGAAAGAGGCCCCGGGGACTGACAGGATAGGTCGTTTAGAATCAGGATCTTTCAGAGTTCTTTCACTTCTCCCCGGGGATTATCTTCTTACTCCGGGACTGGGAAAGAGTGGTTTAAAAAGTTTTTCTCTTAAATCGGGAGATACCGTTACTGCAGTTGTTGAATCAGATGAAGAAAAACAGTTTATAGTGAGAGTCAGGCATTCGGACTGATATTGGTTTTACTCACGAACTTTACTGTCTATCAATATGGTAAATGGTCCTTCGTTAACCAGTGACACCTGCATTGAGGCACCGAACTCGCCGGTAAGAACTGTTCTGTGGAACCGGGAGTCAAGCTCCGATACAAAACTATTATAAAGGTATACGGCAGTTTCCGGTGGAGCTGCTGAATCCAGAGAGGGTCTGTTGCCCTTTTTTGTGCTGGCCATAAGCGTGAATTGGCTTATAACGAGCATATCTCCGTCAACATCCTCTGCCGACAGATTTACCCGGCCTTCCTCGTTTTCAAAAATCCGTAGAGTAGAGATTTTACGAGCCAGCCAGGAAGCATCCTCAGAGCCGTCTTCCCTGCCTACACCCAGGAGTATCATAAATCCCTTTTCAATAGACCGGCGGTCCTTTCCGTTTATCAGGACCGATGCACTGCTCACCCTCTGTATCAATGCCCTCAAAAAAATCTCCTTTAATCAGAGTATATAAGTACCTGCATCATGAATGCTATTATTCCTTTATGAAAGTATATCTGACAGGCGCCAACGGAATCGGTGAAGCTCTAAAAAAGGGCCGGGGCACTCTATATCTTTCCAGAAAATCCGGTCGGGGTACCTCCCTGGCGGAACTTGCGGAAAAGCATGGCGTAACCCTGCGCCGGGTAGGGGATGATGAAATCTCAAGGCTTGTCAACAACGGAGAGCACAGGGGCTATGTTCTTGAAACAGACAGCGAATTGTCTTCCGGGGATATCAGATCTCCTGAAGATCTCAGCTCAATTCCCGGTGATAATATTCTGGTAATAGTGTTGGATGGAATAACAGATCCCCGGAATCTGGGAGCTGTAATGAGGGCTGCCGACCAGTTCGGAGCGTCAGCGGTAATTATCCCCAAAAGACGTTCAGCGGGAAGCGATGCCGATACATTAAGTCGTTCATCGGCTGGTGCCGTAGAATGGGTCCCCCTGCTGGAAGTTTCCAATATTTCAAGATCCCTTGCTGAGCTCAAAGAAATGGGATTCTGGATCTGGGGAGCGGATATGTCCGGCGGGAGGGCTCCGGAAGTCAATCTGAAAGGAAAGACGGCTCTGGTTATGGGACGTGAAGGAGAAGGACTTCATCGTCTTGTTAAAGAAACCTGTGATGGTCTGATAAAAATACCCACCGGAGGAAGGCTGGACTCTCTGAATGTGGCTACGGCTGCGGGAATCCTGATGTATGAGGCCCGCAGACAGCAGAAATTTTCTTATTGAAATTCCATGCTTCTTGAATGAACAACGGTTAATATAATAAAGGTCTTGGTAATTTCGAAAATCGGGGATTTTTGAAATTACCTCAACAAATAGAAAAATACGATTTTCAAGGATGGAAAAGCTGATTATGGCTGAAGAAATCTCCTACATTATGTCTACCCCCTACACCTTGGCGAAGTCCCGGATCGGGGGAATCCTCTCAAGGCTGCTTTCCCGAATCGATCTGGAACTCATTGCCGCTCAGATTATTACTCCGGATAAGGATACTGTGGAGGCCTATGCCGACTCATTTATCAAACATGCCAATAAGGACAAGCCCGGCAGCGCGGAGCTTTTGAGAAACTATGTTTTCAACCATATGATGCCCGGTGAAAACAGGGCTCATAGAGTTGCTATACTGTTGTTTCGCGGAGAAAATGCAGTCTCTCAACTTATGGATCATGTCGGTGCTCTGTATCCGGAAAATCGGAGTATCGAATCATTAACCGGAGAAACAATCCGGGATACCTACGCCGATCTTGTTAAGACCGCCGATGGAGAGGTGACATATTTTGAACCTGCGGTTCTGACACCTCACTCTTCTGCCGAGGCTCTGGATAATCTGCGGATATTTTCCAATTATATGAAGTCTGCAGATAATGTCGTTCACAATGTGTTTTACCCGGACCCGTCAAAGATTCAGAAAACTCTCGTGATAATAAAGCCGGATAATTGGAGAGCCCGATCCACTCGTCCGGGGTCTATTATCGATATGCTCAGCAGAACAGGACTCCGCATCGTCGGAATGAAGGTTTATCAGATGTCCACAGCCGATGCATTGGAGTTTTATGGAACCGTTAAATCGGCTCTTGAAGAAAAACTGGCCCCATCAATTTCTGAAAAAGCCGCAGATGTTCTTGAAGCGGAGTTCAGCATTGCCCTGGATGAGGGTGCCCGTAAAGGCCTTGTGGATTCCTTTGGAATCAGCTTTGCCCACTATCAGTTCGGCAGTATTGTCGAGTTCATGTCAGGCAGGAGGCCTGAAAATGTGCCCTTTGAGGAGCTGGATCGTCCGGGTACAGTCAAGTCTATGATACTTATTTATAAGGGTGAGAATGCCGTTGAAAAAATCAGGGATGTACTCGGCCCCACCGATCCCCGGCAGGCTCCCGGAGGCACCGTCCGCCGGGATTTCGGCAGTGATATCATGGTAAATGCCGTACATGCGTCTGATTCACCACAGAGCGTAGACCGGGAGTGCGGAATTGTCAGAATCCATCAGAATGATTTCAGTCATTTTATCGAGCGTTATCTGGAAGAGGGTCTTGAAAGCTGAAAGTGCTTGTTAATCCTGTATAAATCCGTCCAGTAAAGTCAGCTGGGCGGAGAGGTTTGTTGTTTTCATCAGATCGTTTCTCAGTTTTGAAGCCGAAGGCCAGCCTCTGACATAGGCTGCCAGAAGTTTCTTCATATTCCTTGCAGCCGAATTTTCTCCGAAGGTTTCAGCGGCCATAAGCAGGTGATTTTTCGCACTTCTCAGACGGTCTTCCGGGGTTGGGGGTATTTCTGGTGTCCCTTCGTTAAGCAGACTGCATGTCCGGCTGAAAATTTCCGGATACCCGATGGCTCCCCGGGCAATCATTACTCCACTGCATGAGGTTTTTTTCAGCATCTTCAGGACTGCTGAAGGGGAATCCAGGTCTCCGGAACCGATAACCGGTACCGGAGCTGCTGCCGATAGCTCCCCAAGAGCCTTCCAGTCCGCTTTTCCTCCGTATCCCTGACGGCATGTTCTGGGATGAAATCCGATGGCTGAGGCGCCCTCCTGAACAACAGCCTGCACTGCCTCACGCCAGTTCTGTTCTGTCTCATCCCATCCGCTGCGAATTTTAACGGTGACGGGTAATCCGGCTTTCACCATGGCCCTGATTGCCAGACCCAGTTTCCGGACATCTCTGCCCAGAGCGGCACCTCCACCTTTCTGTGTAACTTTCCGTACAGGACAGCCCGCATTGAGATCGATTAGATCGGCACCGTTTTCAGCTGCAATTAAAGCTGCACGGCCCAGGATTTCCGGTTTGGATCCGTACAGCTGTACCGCAAGAATCTTTTCACCATCAAATCTTTTCAGCATAGAGAGTGTACGGGAACTGTTTCGCACCAGTGCTTCTGAAGAAATCATTTCAGTGTATGCGAGAAAAGCACCGTTATTACAGAAAATGTGTCGGGTTACACAGTCGGTATAACCCGACATGGGTGCGGAAAAAATATTTCCATTGATGTGTAGAGAACCGATTTTAATCGGTTGAAGGTACACGGCCTGTAAATCTCATCATTTCTCTTCGGGATTTATACCAAAGAGATTGCAGGCGTTTTCCCACAGGGCCTTGGATACATCCTCTTCAGGCTCCTCACGAAGTTCGGCAATAAAGGCTGCAGTGGAAGGCAGGTACACAGGTTTATTACGTTTACCTCGAAATTCAGCAGGTACCATAAAAGGGCTTTCACTTTCAATAACAATCCTGTTCATGGGAATATTGCGTACAGCTTCATGAAGGTTTCGGGCATTTCTGTAAGTAACATTTCCGGCAAAGGAAAAGTACAGGTTGTCGTGATTTTCAAGCATCTCAGAAGCGAACTCCCAGTCTTCAGAGTAGCAGTGAAGAACTCCGCCCCTGGAGGGTAAATTGGATTTGAGAATCTCCTTGATATCATGGCCTGCTTTTCGGTTGTGGATAATAACAGGGACCTTGAAGCTCTCGGCCAGCTCCAGCTGGGCTATAAACAGTTCCACCTGGGAACTTTTATCCCCGAACTTCCGAAAATAGTCCAATCCTGTTTCACCGATGGCTACAACGCGGTCTTTTTGGACACCTTCGTTGATTTTCTGCTGCCAATCTGAACCGGGATGCTGAACTTCCGATGGAGACACGCCGATACTGAATATGACGTTGGAAGCGGTGGAGAGGTTTTGGTAAACCTCAAAAAAGTCCTGCAGGTTGTTTGTAATGCTCATAATTTTATGAACATTGGCCTGTTTGGCTTCCTGTGTGATGATCAATTGTTCTATCGGGTCTTCATGTATAAGACCGATATGTGCGTGTGTATCAAAGTAACGCATGAGTAACCCGCTTTCCTTGGGAAGTTTAAGTCAGCCTGCCGGTTGCAGGACTGTTGACCTGCCCTATTTTTACCCGTGTATCACTGAGCTTGTCAACATCAATCGCCTTCCCTGCAGAGTTTCCTGCGGAGCTTGCCTTCTAGCGGGCTGGTAGGATATGATAAAACCTGTACCTAATGGCAATCTTCGACGAGGGGACAATGTGCCGGATTTGAGGCCTGGAAAGAACAGAAAAACCCGACGAACAGGAAAGAATCCCGGCGGAATCACGGGTTCTCTCTGGCGGTTCGGTCGGCAGAAATATACGATTATGCTTGTTCCGCATACAGAGAAGCGTACAGTCCATTTTCAAGTATCACTGTTTACCCTGTTTTTTATGGCGGTAATGTTTCTGGGACTGCTGGCAGGATTCTTCTGGTTTTCATTGGATTTTTCCGGAAAAGAAGTTCTTCTTGCATCGAGATCCAGGGATCTGGTTGAGACAGAAGCAAGTCTGGATATTATCAGAGACGAGGTGGGACAGCTGGTTTCATCTGCCGGTGCTTTTAAAAACAGTTTGAACGATACAATGGATATTCTCGGGTTGGAGGGATCAGCTGTAGATTCTGCAGCCGGTGGTGGAGATCTTTCGTCTCTTTTTGCAGTGGAACAGACCGATGGCAATACCCTGGCTGAGGTTGCTGATTTACAGGCTTTAAGGGTTTCTCTGGATGATTCGGTATCCTCCCTTGACGATATCGGTATGGTACTCTCAAGCCAGAAAGATCTACTTTCGGATATCCCGACAATCTGGCCTCTTCAAGGTGTCCGGGGCTGGGTTACCCAGGTGTTCGGCCCATCAATACACCCCTTCGGAAAGTATTGGTACCTTCATCGCGGGGTCGATCTGGCTTTCGGTTATGGTGTTCCCATCATGGCGACCGCCAACGGTAAAATCATAAAGAAAGATTTTGATGCCAATGGTTTTGGTAATTATCTTGATATTCAGCACAAATACGGTTTTAAAACCCGCTATGCACATATGCAACGTCAATTTGTTGAAGTCGGACAGATTGTCTCCCAGGGAGAAGTTATCGGGACAATGGGCAGTACCGGGCAATCAACCGGTCCTCATCTCCACTATGAGGTTATGATAGGAACCCAGTTGGTAGATCCTATCAAATTCCTGAACATGGCAAACCCGGATGGATTGGACAATATCACGACATCACTTCAACGGTATCAATAGAGGCTCAACTCAGTTTTATGGACGATTACACAAAAGGTCAGGCTCTCATAAATTCCATTATCGGCGATGGAACACGGTTTCGCGGCGATCTGGATCTTAAAGGTTTACTTCGAATCGATGGTGATTTTGAAGGAAATATCAGGACCGATGGACGGGTTCTTGTCGGTAAAGCCGGTCGGGCCCGATGCCTGATTAATGCCGATACAGTTGTTGTCGGCGGGATTGTTAAGGGCGATATCAAGGCTTCAGGTAAAATTGTTCTGCTCTCCACATGCGTTATGATCGGGAATATTCGTGCTCCGCAGATAATTGTTGAAGAGGGAGTACTTCTGCATGGTCATTGTACGATTTCAGAAGATAGCAGGATTCTGGCATCAGCACCTTCCGGAGAAGAAGCCCTGTTTTCGGTTGACTGGGGAGGAACTGATAACAGATCGATGAATTCCTCTTCCGGGTTGTGATAATTGTCCATGGATATCGAGAGGCTCAGTCAAATCGGTTCTACTCTCGACACACGTTTGAAACGAAAAAAAGATACAGAGAAGTCCAGAACAGGAAAAGCCGGTAAGACAGCGTTCAGTTCTGTTCTCGGGAAAGTTTCCGGTGAGCAAAGTGATGCGGCTTCTGTACTCGCCCCCGGACCACTTCCCATGCTTGATGGGTCTGAAACCATTGAAAGCCTGCTGGACGATGTGTACGAGAAAGGTGACGCCTTAAAAAAGGATTCTGTTTTCGGACCGTTAAACGGGTATAAAACAGCGGTACGGCGTTTTCTTCGTTATGTGATTGAGAATAGTATCGAAATGGACGAAACTCTTGGAATCCGTAATTCCAAGACAATGCAGCAGAAAAAATATGTCATAATTCGGGTTGTTGATGAGCGTCTGGAGAGTCTGGCCGCCTATGTTCTGAAAAATCAGAGTGATCAACTGGATATTTTACAGCGAATTGATGAAATCCACGGTATGCTGGTGGATCTGACAGGATAAGAGGCTGTTAAAGAGTAATAAATGAGTAAAGATAAAAACGGACAATACAGAGACCTCAGCCACCGGGACGGAAATGTCGGCATGCCGGATTTCAATGATGTCCCCGAACAGCTTTGGCGTGCCAGAATTATACCTACCAACGATTTTGAGTATTGTGCGTCAGTAGACGGCTCGGAAATTGAAAGAGGGGAATTTGTCGTTATTTCTACCCGATACGGCAGAGACCTGGCCCGTATCCTCGGACCGGTTACAGACAAAGCCGGTGTGGACGCTGAGAATGTCCGTCTTATCGTTCGGAAAGCAAGTGATGAAGATATTGTCAGGCGTGGGAACTATGAGCAGAAGGAAGAAGAAGCCTACAGTGTATGTCGGGGGAAAATTTCCAGACTTAAACTGGCAATGAAACTGGTTTCCGCCCATTACATGCTTGATGAACAGAAAGTGATGTTTTTCTTTACGGCTGAAAATCGTATTGATTTCAGGGAACTTGTGAAAGAACTGGTTGCCCACTTCAAAATGAGAATCGAGCTCAGGCAGATCGGCGTTCGTGATGAATCACGAGTGGTTGGAGGTGTGGCTGTCTGCGGTAGGCAGTTCTGCTGTCACAGTCTCACTGACAGGTTGAAGCCGGTATCGATTAAAATGGCTAAAGAGCAGAACCTTTCACTTAACTCTTTGAAAATATCCGGCCCCTGCGGGCGGCTGCTTTGCTGCCTTGCATTTGAACATGAACACTATTCCGCTGAGCGTAAACTAATGCCTCATGAAGGAGTACGGATTTCTTTTGAGGGTGTGAATTATAAAGTTACGGAAGTGAATATATTTGCCCGTAAGATACATCTTTTCGGACCCGAAGGCCGCCGGATGGAGGTTCCTGTTTCCCGTTTGTCCCGTAAAAATGGTGGCGGTTGGGTAATCCAGCCGGAGGAAGAAGAGGCATAGATTCTGTCGTTGAAGCCGGATATGCACTTTTCGGGTTGTTGACATCGTTCGGGTCGTTTTGTTATTATCGGTCCGCCAAATAATTAGTAGGAGTCTCGATCTGATGAACAGAAAGAGACTTCAAGGAGTAAGCCCATGGCCGGAGTCAGTAAGAATGCGCGAACCATATCGGGGACCCATAAGTTTATCTGCCCTTGCGGCGGTGAAGTGAAGATGCGGTCCGTTTTCGCCAACGGTCGGATGAAGCATTTCGCCTATTGTGAGAAATGCAAGAGGGAAGAACGCCGCCCTCGGGATTTCAATTAGAAAGACAGAAGCCGGAAGATAGTCCTTAAACCTTGACGGTAAAGGGGTTATCTGTTAAAAGTTAGTTCTGAAAGTCCCTGATTACGGGATAAATAGTAAAGAGGTTGATACCATTGCCCAATTCGAATGATGCCGCAAAGAGGCACAGACAGAACCTGAAACGACGTATACATAACCGATCGATTAAAAGTCATGTAAGAACCAGTATTAGGGCTTTTGAGTCAGCTGTGGACAGTAAAGAAAAAGCTACAGCTGAAACACAATATGCAGAAGTCGTAAAATTAATTGATACAGCATCAGGTAAAGGACTTTACCATCGCAATACTGCTGCACGGAAGAAATCACGCCTTTACAAAAAATTGACAGCATTGGCCTGATAAACAATAGTATTGATTTCCAGTTCGAAGAGAGGAGGATTCTGATGGCCGAAGATAAAGATCAGATGAAAATGACCAAGGCCGAAATCATAGAACATATCTATGAGACGTCAAGGATCAGCCGGAAAGATATCCACAGTGTTATCGATTCGTTCTTCGAAGAGGTAAAGGACGCGCTGACCAAAGACAGAGTTGTCGAGCTGCGCGGCTTCGGTACTTTTGAAATAAGAACCCGTAAGGGTAGGGAAAAAGCCCGAAATCCTAAAACCGGAGAGATTGTTCCGGTGAAAACCCACGGTGTTACAGTTTTTCGCCCGGGTAAAGAGCTCAAAAAAATGGCGTGGAACCTTCGTCATTAAAAAAAATCTGTAAATGAACAAAGCCCCATTCTAATCGGTGGGGCTTGTTTTTGTCGTCTTTCAGTTGTGTTGTCATTCCTTGACGGACTCAGGTAATCGGGGGACAATAGGGGTGAACATGAATAAAAAGAAAATTCTGATAATTGATGATGAACAGATCAATCTTGACTTCTTTGATGTGATGCTTACACGTCTCGGTTTTGTGGTTCTTATGGCAGTTGACGGTGAGGAAGGGTTGGAAATGATACGGGAACATGTTCCCGATTTGATTATCCTGGATAATATCATGCCCAGACTTACCGGCTGGGAACTCACCAAAATGCTTAAAAAAGACGATGCATACTCTGAGTATCGGGATATCCCCATTATTATGTTTTCGGCTATGGATGCCGTTAAAGATAAAATTGAAGGGTTTGAACTTGGTATCGATGATTATATTATCAAGCCATTTAATTTTTCTGAGGTACTTGCCAGGATTCGTGCTGTTCTGAGAAATCATGAACTTTCCAGGCAGGTGCTGCTCAGAGAAAAGCGACTGGCTTTAACCGATTCTCTCAATAAATCTCTGATATATTTCACAGAGCATTTGAAAACTCCTGTTCTCGGACTTGTAGAAGCTTCCAATGCCCTTGATATCAGCGATTTAAAGGCTGTGGAAAAATTTAAAGAACAGGTGATGATTGAGACTGAGCAGACTCTGGCAGCCCTGGGCGGTTTGGAAGATGAAGTTCAGAAACTTCAGGAGAGTAACGGTTCTCTCAGAGCTGCAGAATTATCTCTCGGAGAATTGGAAGATCGATTTCGTGAGCATTTTAAAGAACTGCATGATAATTCAGGAGAAATTGTATGATTACCGAAGCAAAGAGAAAAGCAATCAAACTCTTTGCCAGGGGTAGGGATTTCTATAAGAAACGTGATTTTCAGGAAGCTTTGAAATATTTCAGTGCAGCGTACAAAACAGATCCTACTGATGAACCGTCCAATGTTTTTATAGCTCGGTGTCAGGAATATATTGATAATCCTCCTGATGAGGGCTGGGACGGTGTATACGGGATGAAAAGTAAGTAGTTGAATTAATATGTCGCGTAGAATAGACAGTTCCTATAAAACCCGAACCGTGCTCGGTGAGGAAACAAAGTTTAAGGGTGTTCTGAAATTTGAGGATTCTCTTAAAATTGATGGATATTTCGAAGGTGCCATTGAGTCACCGGGATTTCTGATGGTGGAATCCGGGTCGGAAGTTGTTGCCGATATTAATGTCGGCGTTCTGGTTGTAGGAGGGTTAATCCGGGGAGATGTCAGTGCCTCAGAAAGACTTGAAGTCCTCCCGGGAGGCAGTATAGTCGGAAATATCAGATGTTCCAACCTCATAATGGCGGAGAATACAGGGTTTCAGGGAGACTGCGAAATGCTCTCTGATCCTTCCGGAATGGATATTTTTTCAGTTCCTCTGGATCGCCTGAAAAAGAATCTTCAACGTGTCGACTAGTGCTTCTTTTAAGATAATAGACATTCTTACCCGCAGGGAAGAAACCTTTGCTGCAGCTGAGTCCTGTACAGGTGGAGGTATAGTTGCCCGGTTAACCGATATACCGGGAAGTTCTGAAGTTGTCTGGGGTGGAATCGTTTCTTATTCCAATGAAGCAAAAATCACATTACTTGATATTAACCCCGAATTACTTGATAGAGATGGAGCTGTATCTGCGGGAGTGGCGAAATCGATGGCCTGGGGAATACGTGTGAGAAGTGCAGCTGACTGGACCGTTGCGGTAACCGGCATTGCCGGACCCGGAGGCGGAACAGTTGATAAACCTGTTGGTACCGTGTGGATTGCCTGGTGCAGTCCTTCAGGGAATGTTTCAGCGGAATTGTTTCATTTTGATGGGGATAGGGCTTTAATCCGTAAGAAAACTGAAGATAAGGCCTTGGAAGGCCTATTATTGTTGATAGACAGGCAGGATTGAGTAAAACTACCAGTTTCTTCTTCTTGACAGGTGATGCAGGCAGTAACTATATTATTCAGGAAGCGGTATTAAGCGTATCGTTCGTATTCATGTGCATAATGTCCTGTACGTCTCGCGTACAGGTTCTAAAATCAGAACATATTTACCATGTACCCGCAGGAATAGATTCCTGTTGAGGAGAGAATTCATTGGGAATTATCAGCAGGAAGGATAAACTCGTGTCGGACGGATTACCGGAACAGAGTGAACTGGATTTACAGGAATCACAATTAACAACGGCTAAAGTTGTTAAAAAAGTTCGGAAAAAGGCCATTGTTATCAAGGCTTCCAATAACGAAGAGTCTCAGGATGATATTGTTGATGAAAAATCAACACAGGAAACACCTGAGTCTGTTAAAAATGAAGGTATAGCCGAATCCGGTGGATTGGCTGAATCGGCCGGACCGACTGATTCGTCAGAATCCATCGAAACATCAGAATCACCTGGGGTGTCAGAAGAAAAAGAACCAGTTGAGAAAACCGTTTCTCCAGCCAGATTGAAAATTCACAAACAGGTACGGGTAGAAGAAAGGGAAGAGGCTCCAAGCAATCCTGAACCTGACGTATCGGAAACAGAAAAAGTTAAACCTCAGGGACAGGAACAGTCCAGGGGACGCCGCCGGGGAAAGAAAGGCGGTAATGGTAACAGGCCGATTAAAGGGCCGAAGCACGATCCTGACGCCCCCAAATTGCAGATTAACGATCTTTCGGTAACCACCATGCCCCATCTGCGGGAGATGGCAGAAGATCTGGGACTGAAAAAAGAGGATCTTATTCCTCTGAAAAAGCAGGAACTTATTTTCCGTGTTCTCACGGCACATATTGAAAAAGGCGGTGTAATTTACGCCTATGGATCTCTTGAAATCCTTCCGGATGGTTACGGTTTTCTCCGTTCACCCCAGAACTCCTACCTTCCGGGGACTGATGATATCTATATTTCTCCCAGTCAGATCCGTCTGTTCAACCTGAAAACCGGTGATACTGTTTATGGTCAGATTCGATCTCCTAAAGAGGGTGAACGCTTCTTCGCCATGCTACGGGTGGTTAACGTAAACTTTGATGAACCCTCGGTAGCCCAGACCAGAGTGGCTTTTGAGAACCTAACTCCTTTGTATCCCACCGAAAGAATGGATATGGAAACACGGATTGGCGATCCCTCTACAAGAATCATCAACCTGTTCTGCCCCATCGGTAAGGGGCAGAGAGGTTTGATAGTATCTCCACCTAAATCAGGTAAAACGGTTATTCTGCAGAAAATTGCCAATGCGATTACAGAAAATCATCCTGATGTCTACCTCATTGTACTTTTAATCGATGAACGTCCTGAAGAAGTTACCGATATGCAGCGCGGTGTTCAGGGTGAAGTGATTGCCTCAACCTTTGATGAGCAGGCCACCCGTCATGTGCAGGTTGCCGAAATGGTTCTGGAGAAAGCCCGAAGGCTTGTGGAGCATAAGAAGGATGTTGTTATTCTTCTGGATTCCATTACCCGTCTGGCCCGGGCCTACAATCAAACGGTACCTACCAGCGGGAAGATACTTTCCGGCGGTGTGGACTCAAATGCTCTTCATAAGCCCAAACGCTTCTTCGGTGCTGCCAGAAATATTGAGGACGGAGGCAGTCTCACCATTATTGCCACGGCTCTGATAGAAACCGGCAGCCGGATGGATGAAGTTATCTTTGAAGAGTTTAAAGGTACCGGTAATATGGAGCTGGTTCTGGACCGCAGATTGGCTGATAAACGTGTTTATCCGGCCTTCAATGTTAAAAAATCAAGTACCAGGAAAGAGGATCTTCTACTCAACGATCTGGAATTGAACAAAATGTGGGTTCTTAGAAAGGTATTAAGCCCCATGGATGATATGGAATCCGCCGAGATGATCGTTGACAAGATGCGGAAGACCAAGAATAATGAGGCGTTTCTCAAGGGAATGAATACGTCGGGAACTGCACGCGACTTGTAGCGTGTCCGACAGAATAGGAATTACAGTTATGAAAAAAGGTATCCATCCGGATTATAAAGCCGCAAAAGTGTCCTGTGCATGCGGTAATGAGTTTGAAACGTTTTCAACAGTTGGCGATTTACAGGTGGAAATCTGTTCCAGTTGTCATCCATTTTTCACCGGAAAACAGAAGCTGGTGGACACTGCAGGCCGTGTTGAGCGTTTTAACAAAAAGTACGGTATCAAGTCGAAATAGCAGAAACAGTTTTGTTTTGTGAGGAGAAGGGTTGTTCTGATATCAGGGACAGCCCTTTTTTAAGGTAAAATGAAGGCTTTTCTTGATTCCAATTCAATCTCGGCGTAAAATCTTGATAACCTTCGGGTAACACCTACAGGATTTTGCATACGAGACGGCGGACCTATTGATTGAACAGATTTCTGTACACCACGAAAAAGAATACGGCGAAAAACCCACTGTCATAACCAGTGCACCTGGAAAGGTGGATTTACTGGGCGATCATGGTGAAGTTGGCCAGGGGTATGTTCTGTCCCTGGCAATCGACCGCCGTTTCTTTATAGCGGCTTCCCGGCGGAGCGACAATTCCCTGCGATTTTTTTCAGCTAATCTTAATGAGCGGAAGAAGTCCACCATTGCAGGACTTAAGTATAAAAGAGAAGACCGCTGGGCAAATTACAGTAAAGGTGTTATCGACGCCTTGATTCACATGGGATTTAATATTCGGGGGTTGAACCTTACCCTGTTCAGTGAAGTCCCCATGGGGATAGGCCTGGCCTCTTCCTCAGCTCTGGTGGTTGCAACGGTATGTGCAATAAAAGAGTTGTTTTCTCTTGATATATCAGATGCCCGTATAATCGATGCCGCCCGATCGTCGGAAAGCCATTTTATGGATCTTCATGAAGGTATCAGATCCCCCATGGTTTCCTACTATTCCCGATCAGGTTTTCTGACTCTTCTTGATGTCAGGTCCCTTAAAGTTGACTACCTTGAATTCCCCGGTTCTCCGGCAACTCTACTTGTTACCGATTCCAGGGTGCAGGAAACCATGAGTGATGATGAGAAGGGTGAAATAGATGCCTCCTGCAGGGAGTGTGTTCAGGCTCTGGATGTAGGAAAATCAGGGATGTTGTTCCGCGATCTTTCCCGGGACGATCTTTCCAGTACTATTGATGGCTTATCTGAACGTTCAAGGCGTATATGTCTTCACGTTATCAAGGAAAATGCCCGGATTCACGAATTCGGGAAAGCTCTTAAAGGCGGATACCTTGATGTCGCCGGACGAATACTGTTCCGTTCTCATGAAAGTCTCCGGGATCTTCTGGAAATATCCTGTCCTGAACTGGACTGGCTGGCTAAGAGAGCCATGGAAACCGGCGGAATTTACGGTTCCAGAATGATAGGAAGCGGATACGGTGGCTGTACGGTTACTCTTATAGATGGAAAACTGAAAAGTAACTACGAAGAACGTCTTGAGGAGTACGATCGAATTTTCGGATTCAAGGCCAGTGTTTTCCAGGTTCAGCCTGGTGAAGGTGCCCGGATTCATCTTTCGGACAGATAATAAAATGATTCTGCTGCTGACAAATGATGACGGCCTGGGTACTCCCGGTCTGAATGCTCTGGAAGAGGTACTCATGGATTCCCACGAAGTCTGGGTTCTGGCTCCGGACAAGGGAATGAGCGGTCAATCTCACAGTATCACCCTTAATGAGGGGCTTAAAATCACCCGGTTTCCCGAAGAACATCGTTTTGCTGTTCACGGTACCCCTGTGGACTGTGTGAATATCGCATTTCAGGCCATTATGCCCTGTCTCCCGGATCTGGTAATCTCCGGAATCAACAAGGGGCCTAATCTGGGCACCGATATACTGTATTCAGGTACATGTGCGGCTGCCAGGGAGTCTTCTCTCAGAGGGGTTCCATCAGTTTCCGTATCATACGCTTCATTTACAGGTCCATGGGAATTCGGGAAGGCCGCATCATTTATTGCCGGTAATCTTCAGAACCTGGTAAAGCTCTGGAATAAAGACAACTTTATCAACATCAACTGGCCGGAGAAATACCGAGGTGATTCAGCTGTTGAGTATACCCGTCCGGGGAAACGGCGCTACAAAGATGAAATGGTTTGTTTCCGTTCTCCCCGTGGGGGGGAATACTGGTTTCTTCAACCGGCAGCCATCGAATCATCTGAAGAAAAAGGTTCAGACACCCTTGCAGCGGTGAACGGTTCAATTTCCATCAGTACCATTGCAGTCGAACCATCTCTCGCCCCTGAATCCTCCATTCATGATATAATTGAATGGAGGGGTGTATGAGCGTGGATTTCAGAGAAGATGGTCTTCAACTCTACAATGAAGGCCGTTACTCCGCTGCACTGGAAATATTTCTTGCAGAGGAAACCGATCCGGCGGAAGATACCGAGCTGGCCTACTACATGGGACTCTGCCATACCAGACTGGGTGAAAAGGATGATGCCATACGGCTTCTTCACCAGGTAGTCGGCAGCGACAGCCATCTGATACGTCTGTATCAGGCCCGGATGCTTCTATCCTGGCTTCTGGTTGAAAATAACGATATAGAGGGAGCCGAGCAGCAGCTTCGTGAAGTGCTGCAGGAGGGGTTTGAGTCTCCTCAGGCATGGTCTGCTCTTGGGTACTGTCAGTGGAGGCGGGGACGTACCGATCTGGCCCTGGAAAGCTACCGTGAGGCTCTCAAACTTGATGATGGGAATCCCAATGCCGTTAATGGACTGGGATATCTTCTTGCCGACAGCGGGGAAGACCCCCTTGCCGCAATCGAACTCTGCAGGAAGGCTGTAGAGACGGACCCGGATAATATGGCTTACCGGGATTCACTGGGCTGGGCTCTTTTCCGGGCCGGGAAAACATCCGAGGCAATACGTTATCTCACCGAGGCACTTTCAAACCGTCCCGGGGATGATACTATTAAAGGTCATTTGGAGGCCGTAAGGACCCATGAGCAGCCGGACAGTAAAATATAGTCGTATCGCAGCTCTTCTTTTCATCTCATCAATACTGACGGTGAGTCAGGTTCCCGCTCAGGATATCAGTCTTGAGTCTGTTCAGGCTCTGGAGGAGTGGCGATGGGGTGTTATTTCATACAATGACGGACTGCCGGGGAAGGCTCTTCTGGCAATGGAACGGGCTGTAACCCTGAACCCCACAGATCCTGAAATTCGTGAGTGGCTGGGCCGGGCGTATTGGCGTTCGGGTATAGAGGATGCCGCACTTGAAGTCTGGGACCGTCTGGCCGATGAAGGACTGGCTTCGAATGCCCTGCAGAACAGGGCGGAGCAGCTGCGCCGTCGTCTTTCCGGAGAGGAAGAAATACCGGTGGATGATGAGTGGATTCCCCTGGTGGCCTTTCACGGATTTGAAGATAACATCAGGTATTTTGAAAGACCTTCATCCGCCCGAAGCTCGGGAGATGGTTCCGGCTCGCTTCTGGTGGCATCCTATGCCGGAGGAGAGGTTGTCCGGATTGACGCCAACGGTACCCTTGTGGAACGTTATGAGGGCGGTCTTGAGGGTTTTGACCGCCCCTTTGATATTCTTCCCACGGGAGATGGACGGCTTCTTGTAAGCGAGTTTCAGGCGGATAGAATCTCGGTACTTTCCCTTTCCGGATATAATCGGGGTTATCGTATTGAAACCTGGGGAAAAACGGGACGTAACGATGGTGAGTTTCTCGGTCCTCAGTACATGGCACTCTCCCCGGGAAAAGATTTTGTTTATATCAGTGACTGGGGAAACCGCCGTGTAAGCAAGTGGAGTCTGGACGGCGGTTACATCCTGAGTTTCAGTGGATTTGAAGGGCCTGCAGGAATAGTCTGTGACGGGGAGCGGGTGTATGTTGCCGATTCCCTGAAAGGCAGTATCGATGTGTACGATCCCTCGGGGAACTATCTCGGCCCTCTGATTGAAGAAGGTTTGAACAATCCGGAGGGACTATCACTTCTTGATGGCGATTTACTGATATCCGATGGTAATGAAATAAAAAGAGTTAACCTTTTAACCGGTGAACTCAGTGTTGAGGCCTCCCTGGGAGCAGGTGAGCATCGGATTACCTCTGCATTCACCGACGAAAACGGCAATCTGGCTGTAAGTGATTTCAATGCCAACAGTATCGTTCTATTAACCCCGCTTTCCACCCTCTACGGAGGTTTGGATGTTACTCTGGACCGGGTCAGGGGGGATGCATATCCGGATATTGTTGTGGATGTTACCGTTCGGGACAGGAGGGGGCATCCCATTTCCGGACTGGATGCGTCCAATTTCCGTGTTTTTGATGGTGAATTGTCCCTGGGCCAGCCTGAGATTGACTGGAGTTCCTCCGAGGATAATTCCATCTCCCTGGCAGCCGTTATCGATCTGTCGGGCAGCACAGCCGATGTTGAGTTTCTGGTTCAGGGGATTAACGACTTGAGCACCGTGTTGAATTCTGCAGATACCCTCTCTCTGGTGGGTGCGGGGGTAAAATCGGTTGTTCACGATGTCAGCCCCGAGAAGGGCCTGGATGAGTTTAAACTGTTGATGGAGGAATCCATCGGAGACAGGCCTGTACAATGGGATGCAGCCCTGAGACTGGCAGCCACCCGTATTGCTCCGGACAGAAACCGGAAAGCAGTGGTTGCTTTTGTGAACCGCCTGCCATCATCTGCAGCTTTCGACCGCTACGGACTGGTGGAAACCGCCCGCCTGATGGCAAATAACGGAGTGGCATTCTACCCGGTATACAGTAAACCCGGGATTAACAGCAGAGAGCTGGACTATATCGCAGCTCAAAGTGGTGGTGAATCTTCCTACATGTTCAGCCCGGAGGGAAGCGCTGCCATTATCAGAGAAATCCGAAGAAAGGGTATAGGCCGTTACACTGTTGTCTGGAATACACCCCGTTCGTCGGGATACGGCAGAACTTACCTGCCGGTGTCCCTGGAAGTGATTTACATCAATAAAAGCGGGCGGGACGAATCCGGCACTTTTGCCCCTCTGCAGTAATATAATGTTCTTTTGAATTGCGAAATGGTGGGACAATCACTGTAATGAATGAGGTTTGTGCTGTTATGAAAAAACCGGTAGTTGGATGGTTCCCGGGTAATTGACCTCTCGAGTCCCTGCCCCTGGCTGGATCGGGAAACCCGCCTTTGTACGGTGTATGAGAACAGGTTTAAAGTGAATCTCCGGCGCCGTCGAATCACCGAATTTCGCGCCCTGTTAGCAGTCTGTCTTTCGCCGAGCTGCGGCTATGTCCGCAAATTCCACCCCGAATTTTTCCCCATCATCCCAGGTGGTGCCCTCAGAAGAATTTGAAGACCTGGAAGACGATAATCAATCCGTTTTTCAGGCAACAGGTCCGATGGCGGCCAGTCTCCAGCCTTCGGGGAATTTTCTGAAATAAAACCCCATCTTTTCAGCCCAGAACGTTATTTCGGGAACCGCATCGGCATATTCGGGAAGGGTTTGAACATCCAGTCTCCAGTAACCGTTATCCAGGGGAGTCACCTGAACTGTATTCATTTGAAATACATCATAGGGAGCTATGGAACTTACATCGTACTCATCAAAAAACCAGTCCAGCTCGGATGAAACCAAAGTCTTCTCAACACCGGCATCGAATAAAGGAAGGTAAAGAGGATCGGCAATAACAGAGAGGGTGAGGGATTTATTCTCATTGAATACTCCCCGGAGAAGTTTGTTGAAATAATAGTAAGAGGCATCTCCCCCCGAAGGATCTGGTGCCTGCTGCTCGGGGCGTTTAACGGTGACAGGTTTTTCATCCTGTGCCGGCCGTTCCACATTGCCGAATCCGGGAAAAATTACCAGAGCCAGGTTTCGGTAGCCTTCGGCCCTTTCTTTTTCTCCGAGAGTATCAAACTGAACGGCCACACGGGTATACGCATCGGCAAGATCGTATCTCTGGGCCTGGGAAAGGTCATCATAAAAATTTTCAGCAGCAGCAACAGACACGGTTGTAAATACGAGTATGGACAAAAAGGATAAAAGTACAGCGGCACGTTTCATCAGGAGCCTCCCGGCATGTATTATATTAATGATAACGCAGGGATTATTTTTTGTAAAACCAAAGTGACACATTCATTGCTCATTCCTTGTTGATAGTATGGGCTGAAAGTCGTAAATTCCTACTATATGGCAGAAAATTCGAAAAATAACAATCAGGGCGATTTGCTCGAAGATATCAGGGATGAGCTGAAAGAACCTGAGATGTGGAGGGTTGTTCTTCTGAACGATGATTATACCCCTCGGGATTTTGTGGTGGAAATCCTGGTTTCCATATTTCATAAACAGCCTATTGAAGCGACGAAAATAATGCTTGATGTGCATAAAAAAGGAAGGGGAATGGTTGGTATATACCCTTTTGACATCGGCCGGACTAAAGTTGCCCAGGTAACTCAGCTGGCCCGGGAGAGAGAATATCCCCTGAAAAGCATTCTGGAGAAGGCCTGAATATGAGACCGACGGACGAAGTTCAGGGAATTCTGAATGCGGCTTACCATGAAGCGAAGAACAAGGGGCATGAGTACATCACCCCGGAGCATCTTCTTTACACGGCTCTGGGATTTGACGCCCCCCGGTTCATCCTGGAGGCCTGTGATGCGGATCCTGATGAAATAAGGGAAAATATTGAAGGGTATTTCGCCAAATATCTGCAATCTGTAAAGGATACCGAACCCATGCTCACCGAAGGGTGGCAGGATGTTATCGAAAGAACTCTGATACATCTGAGCAGTGCAGGGAGAGATGAACTCAGTTCTGCCGATCTTCTGGTGGCCATTTTCGAGCTGGACGATTCTTACGCATCCTACTATCTGCAGAAAGCCGGTGTCAGCCGAATAAGACTTTTGGAGGTGGTGTCCCACAGTATCAGCGGCACTGAAAATGAATCTGAAGAGGAATCTGAACAAGGTTTTGATGAAATACCCGAAGAAATAGGGGATATTTTCGAAGAATCCCACTCTCCATCACAGTCACAGCCGAGAGGGTCGAAACGGGGTAAGAAACCCGGTGCCCTGGAGCAGTTTGCCGTTGATTTAACCGCCAGAGCTGAAAATGGGGAATTGGAACTCCTTATCGGCCGTGAAGACATCCTGGAACGTACCATGCAGGTGTTAAGCCGCAGGCTGAAAAACAATCCGGTTCATGTGGGGGAACCCGGTGTCGGTAAAACCGCCATTACCGAGGGACTTGCCAGGAGAATCGTCGACGGCAATGTTCCGGGTTTTCTAAAGAATTTTAGAATCTGGTCTTTGGATATGGGCTCTCTTCTCGCCGGAACCCGTTATCGAGGGGATTTTGAGGAGAGGATTAAAAAGGTTCTCAAAGATCTGGAAGAGCGGGACCGGGTGATACTCTTTATCGATGAGATTCACACCGTGATTGGTGCAGGAGCCACATCCGGAGGGAGTATGGATGCCTCGAATCTCCTTAAGCCGGCTTTGATGTCCGGAAAGCTGAGGTGCATCGGGTCAACAACCTACGATGATTTTAAAAAGTATTTTGAGAAAGACCATGCCCTGGCCAGGCGCTTTCAGCGAATCGAAGTTCCTGAGCCCACTAAAGATGAAACTTACCACATCCTTCTCGGACTCCGGGAGGCTTATCAGGAGCACCATGGGGTGGTTTATGAAGATGAGGCATTAAGGGCCGCAGTAAATCTCTCCGACCAGTTTCTTAACGAAAAACACCTTCCGGATAAGGCTATCGACCTGATTGATGAGGCCGGAGCCTGGAAACGTCTCCACGAGGAAAAACAGTCCGGAAGCTATAACCTCTCTTCTGGAGATGAGGAAGATGCAGACCCGGAAGCCGGGGAGCCGGCAAATCTGAAACCCGGTGAACTCTTCGGTGAACTCCCGGCTGAAAGCACCCCTATGGGGACAGCTTTCCCGATAGTCCACGTTTCAGATATTGAAAAAGTTCTTGCGAAAATAGCACGGATACCGGAAAAAACAGTTTCCGCCGGTGAAACTGACCGCCTGAAATCACTTTCTGAAGCTCTAAAAACTGTTATTTTCGGCCAGGATGGAGCGGTAAACGAAGTGGCATCGGCTATCAAGCGTTCCCGGGCGGGTTTCCGCCGTCCTGATAAACCGGTGGCCAGCTTTCTTTTCGTCGGACCCACAGGTGTAGGGAAAACAGAACTGGCCCGGAGCCTGGCAATGGAGCTGGGTGTACCTCTTCACCGTTTTGATATGAGTGAGTATCAGGAGAAACACACTGTAAGCCGGTTAATCGGCTCGCCTCCTGGGTATGTGGGGTATGAGGAGGGTGGAATCCTTACCGATGCTATTCGGAAAACTCCCCATGCGGTACTGCTCCTGGATGAAATTGAAAAAGCCCATCAGGATGTGTACAACATTCTGCTTCAGATGATGGATTATGCAACTGTAACCGATAACATGGGGCGTAAGGCTGATTTCCGAAATGTAGTGATTATAATGACCTCTAACGCCGGTGCCCGGGAAATCGGCAGGCAGAAGATCGGCTTTGGCGGTGGCGAGTTCAGCAATGGAGTTCTTGATGATGCGGTACAGCGTGTATTTTCTCCTGAATTTCGAAACCGGCTTGATAAAGTGGTTAAATTCGAGCGTCTTGGTCATGATGTTGTATTGAACATTGTCCGTAAGGAGATAGAGAGCTTCAGAGATATGCTTACTCCGAAAGGGGTGATTCTGGATGTTACCGAGGCTGCGCTCATCTGGATTGCAGATAAGGGTTATTCTCCGGAGTTCGGTGCCAGGAATATTGCCCGGCTTGTAGAGGATAAGATCAAAGGCTTTTTTGTTGATGAAGTCCTTTTCGGATCACTATCCGCCGGAGGCCGGGCCGTTGCAGATGTTGAAGGGGATGACATCCGGATCAGGACGGAGGCCGATCATCACTGAGAGTACCTTTCTAAATGCGGATATTGAGTTTCCCGATCCTTCTGAAGTAAATGGCGATCTTATTGCCGTAGGAGGGAATCTTTCCACCGAAACTCTCCTTTCAGCGTACAGTCGGGGTATCTTTCCCTGGTACTCTGATGACGACCCCATACTCTGGTGGAGTCTAAACCCGCGGTTTGTAATCTTCCCCGAAAGGGTTCATATTTCTTCCAGTTTGAAGAAGAAAATTCGTAAAAACCCCTTTGAACTCACTTTGGATAAGGCTTTTGATATGGTGATATCAGGATGCCGGGATGTAAGTCGGCCGGAACAGGAGGGAACCTGGATAACCGATGAGATGCGGGATGCCTACATTCAGCTTCACCGGCTGGGTTATGCTCATTCAGTTGAAGCCTGGACGGATGGTGATTTAGCCGGAGGATTGTATGGGGTTTCTCTGGGGGGGTGCTACTATGGGGAATCCATGTTTACCCGCCGTTCTGATGCATCAAAAGTTGCTTTCAGTGCTCTGACAGGAGTACTGATAGACTCAGGATTCGGACTGATCGACTGTCAGCAGCACACCCGGCACCTTGCTTCTTTCGGTGCTGTGGACATGATCAGGGGTAAATTTTTGAATACTCTTTCAGAAGAACTGAAAAAGCCGACAATCAGAGGGAACTGGGGGGGAGTTTTTCCGGACTTTCCCGATTCTAACCTCTGGAGGAGCTTGGGTGGGCAGGTGAATCTTCGGTGAAGGTTTTTTTTAACATAATTATAGTATCAATTCTAATCTCATTGCTTCCCATCTCCCTATTTTCCCAGGCGGAGTCTGTTGTGGAACTCTATACGGCAAATCCCGAGGTGGATGCCCTGCTGGACTTTGCTCTTACTTCAGCCGAACTTGGTGAGTGGGATAAAGCTTTGAATGCTCTCGTGGATGCTGAAAAACTGAATCCTCTGGATCCCAGAATTCCTTCCTATAAAAGTTCAATACTGGAGCTTCAAGCCCTTGATGAAGCACAGCAGTCCTGGGCAGAAGGAACAGCGGTTGATGTAAAACCGGCGGATACCGATTCCGAACAGGGAACAGTATCGGATGATGAAACGCCTAAATTTGTGATAGACCGGGGTGAAAACGACAAGAGAAATCCACCTTCAGCTTATCGAGATACGCTGCGTCTCGATCTGGGAATAAAAATATTTGCCGTAAATCCTCTGTCTTCGGAAACTATCAATACCTGGTCATCCTCCAATGAGTTTTTTTATTCATCCTTACGGGCAGATTTCAGATACTGGATGCCTTTTCTCGGCAGAAGTCTGGGGTTTAACTTCAGAAGCAACGGATATTCCTGGGCTCCCGGAGAACCGGACATCCTGTTCAATGCTCTGGATCTGGGGATAAATCTAAGAGGTTTTTTACTTGAAAATAAAGTTTCGCGCCTTGAACTGGGTATCGACTTCGGCGGCTCAATGCTGACAACAAACGATAAAAATCTGGGAGTGGATTACAGCTGGGCATTGTATCTGGGACTCTGGGGTGCCGATCCACTGTTTTATCATATTTTCAAGGTGGAATCTCTGGAACGGCTGGTGTTCGGTGGTGGTTTAAGAATCTATAGTTCAGACAGCCAGGAAATACTGGAAACTGTGGATTACAGGCTGGATGCAGCCTGGTATTTTAATCGGGGTTTCAGCGGGATACGTTTTGAGTGGTGGGATTTTTCGATTGATACCGGATCGGTGAACATGATGTCTTTTTCTCTTTTCGGAGGGTTCCGGTACTGATACTCCTCTTACAGAGATTCGCTTGCCAGAAGCCGGCGTATCCGCCCCGGCTGAGCCCAGTTTTTCGTTCCCGCCCCTCCGAGTAATTTCAGATATCCCTCCAGATCAGGTGATAAGAAATCTTCATATGCCCTTTTGGCCGCTGTTTTATCATAAAATGGAAGGTAGGCATGGAGCGCCTGGTTCCCCTGCCAGTGAACTCCATCTTCGGCACTGAACAGCCTGGGAACAAAGCGATTGCGGCCGTAAGACTCCCAGGCAAGCTTCCATGGGGCAAAAGAATAGGGGCCGATACCGATCATTGACCAGTAAATCCCTTTTTTCATAACCTGTTTCAGCATCATGCCCCGCCTATTTATCAGTTCAACCTGATGACGTTCTACCCATTCAAGGGCATCGGGGAACGCTTCAAGTTCTTCCCTGTTCAAAACTTTACCATTTTGCCTGTAGGGCATGAATACCCATTTGTCGGGGACCGGCTCATCTCCGATTTCTCTATTTTCAGAGAAAGTGGAAACACTCATAAGAGGAAAAACAAGCTCTTCAGGCAGGAAACCCTGAACACCGTTTTTACCCACCACAGGCAGTCTGCCGTCTTTTACTTCACCGATTTCTCTGATATGAAACACGGCTGTAGCCCCCTGGCTGTTTACCCCCTGCCTGGGCACTGTTCCCTGGGGAACATGTATCCGGGGAGGGTGGATACGGGGAGAACCGGCAGGTCTGGGCAACAGGGGCGATTCAGGGTCTTCAGCAGGATCGGCTTCCATCTTTTTCCAGGCATTCCCCGGTTCTGAAATAAACCAGGAAACGGGCCATTTCTGTATTTCGTCGGCTTTGTAATGTGCCAGACAATAAGCTGTTCCCGCTCCCGGGAAGGGTACTCCCCCTTCCATATCCCATACTTCTTTCAGGGCAAAGGATCGTCCGCCGGGAAGTTTCAGCTGCCTGAATGCACTGTGAGCTGCCTCACTTCGGAAAAGAGAGCTGGGTAGAAAAAAAACTCCCTCTCCGTTTTCTGAGGTATCCCGGTTCAGGGCAACGGCAACAAACAGGGCCGCCAGGTCTATCCGGGATCCCCCGAGGATAAGGCTTTTCGGGTTCGGGGTAAGGCCGGAACTCCGGAATACAGGTTTGTATTTTTCCTTGTCTTCATTATCCATATCACCGAATGAAATCCAGGGAGGATTGGAAAAAACGACATCCGCTCTGATTCCCGGTGGTTCAAGCAGATAATCACTCACGCTGAAAGAAACCTCGGAGAAAAGCATACCTGTAATCCCCGGAAGTTCTTCTTTGAATACACTGAGGGCTTCCTTATCCCGATCGATACAGTTCAGTCGGGTCAGATCGTCGGGAGTTGGAGAATAACCCATGCGGAATGCCCGGCGGATAACAGCGGTTGTTAAAGAGCCTTCGCCGCAGCCCGGATCCAGAATCACTCCGCCTTTTATCCACTTTTCGGCAATCCCGTATGTTTCTACAGCCCAATCCGCCCAGTATTCCGGTGTGTAGACAACACCTTTTCTTTTCATGAGAAATTGCAGTTCTCTTCTTCAATAAGAAAAGAACGGACAGTGCGTTCGGCCAGGGAAGATTTGATTCCATCGCGGATTATAGGGAATGCTTTGTTAACATTTTCCGAGTCTTCCTGCCCGTTCCAGCCGGTAATAACGGCAAACACGTCTGCGGCCTTAAGATCCGCCGGGGCCTTCGCCGGAATAAACCCCGAGGGATGATGCAGAAGCTGATGAACCATTCCGCCTTCTTCGAGCCTCTTGATTATTGTATCCACCCGGCGCTCATCGATGGATAACCGGTTTGACAGATCCTTTATCCCCGGTGGTTTTTTTCCGATCCGGAAGTCGTCGGCCAGAGATAGAAATACTTTCCAGCCTACTTCTGTTTCCTCAGCCGGGGTTGTATAACCCAGTGGTGGTTTTCTACCACCTTCAATTTGATTAGCGTAGGTAATTTCCGCGGATATCAGAATAACAATCCAGGCCACATTCAGCCAGATGAGCAGAAGGGGAATAAATACCAGAGATCCGTATATAACAGATTGCCGGACAGAATGGGTGGTCCACAGGGTAAATCCGGATTTGGCCGCCTGCAAACCTAATGCACCGATAAAAGCTCCCAGAGTTGCAGATCTGAATTTTACCCTGGCCGCACTTATCAAACCGAACAGCATCATCATACCCAGCATGGATCCGAGTATTGAGAGAGCCAGCCCAAGTACTCCCTTTATATAACCGGGAACACTGTTCCAAACCCCCATCAAACCGGCTAAGGGACCGAATCCCACACCGAAAACGAGTGAAACCAGAGCCAGGGAAGCGATATACATGCCGATGCGTAATACAGGACCCTTCCGTGGACGGGCCCGGAATATATCGTTCAGATGGGATTCCATGGCGTTGAACAGCATTACGGCGGCAAAAAGAAACAGCAGGGTTCCCCAGGTTCCAAGTCTTCGTGCGTTGTTGGTAAAGCTGCTGATAGTTTGAATGATACCCTCAGTTCCTTCGGGAAGAAGGATTTTCGCTATACCTTCCATCAGGCGTTCACTAAGCTGATCGAACCCTCCGAATGAATAAATTATCATCGTCAAAGGCACCAGGGAAATAAAACTGGTAAAAGCCAGGCTTGAAGCCCGGAAAAACAAGCGGTCATCAATAATATTCCGGATAACCGCTTTGAGAAATTTTTTCAGCTGTTCAGCCATTTTCCGGATATTCATGAACAACAGTATAGAATGTGAACGATTCTCCGTCACCTCTTTTCAAATATTTCCTCGGCTCCGGGGGTTAATACAACTTCCCCTTTTCGGGTAACCAATGCTGCTTCGATACCCTCCAGGGACAGTACCAGTTTCATCCCCGCATCAAGACCAAGTATGAAAACCGTTGTAGAGAGGGCATCCCCGTCAACAGATTTCTTTGAGAGTATGGTAACAGCGGCAAGATCGTTTTCCACAGGATAACCGTCTTTAGTACTCAGAATGTGGTGGTACCTGATACCGCCGGATTCAAAATAGCGCTCGTAAATTCCGGAAGATACTACCGAGCCTTCATCCAGTGTAAAAAATCCGAGGTACAAACCTCTTTTTTCAAAAGGATTCTGCACTCCGATTTTAAAGGCTGAATTACCTTTCTTTCCAGGTTTCCCCCCGTGAACCAGAACATTCCCGCCAAGGTTGATAAGAAAATGTTCTTCACCATTTCTGATTAAAAACTCACCAACACGATCGGCAATCCAGCCTTTGGCAATCCCCCCCAGATCCAGAGCCATACCGTTTTTTCCCATCATAACCGTTCCTGCATCATCGTCGATAACAACAGAGGTATAATCCACCAGAGGCAGAACATCGGCAATTTCAGCATCTGTGGGAATACGGGGGTTTTCACTTCCAATCCCCCAGAGATCAACTAATGGTGCCACAGTGGGATCAAAACTGCTTCCAGAGATTTCGGCGTATTTCAAGGCAGTTTTGATCAGCCCCCTGGTTGTATCTGATACTGCAGTCGGCATACCTGCCTCAGCTGTATTGATACGGGAAATCTCACTGCCGCTTTTATGACGGCTCAACTGATTCTCATAACTTTCAATCAGAGTGAAGGCCTCATCCAGCACATCCTTACGGCCGCTTTGATAGAGCTTTATAGAGACAACCGTATCCAGAAGAAAGCGATTATCCTCGATATCTCCGGGTACTCGGCGGGGAAGACGGTCCGGGAAAATGAGAAACAGAACCAATAATATGAAAAGAAGAATTGCAACAGATATGAAGAGCCATTTTATTTTGTGAAACATGCCGGCTATTCTCAATCTCCCTCTCCACTCCGTCAATAGAAACCTGAAAACAGCAGCCCGGGTAACACCGATAATTGACATCTTTACCATGTACACCCATTATTCAGCCTATGTCTGTTTTCCGGGAATACCGATCCCTCCCCGGACCCATATGGGCCATGGCAGTGGCCAGAATGGTTAACGCTGTGGGGAGTTTTGTGTACCCGTTTTTAACTCTTTTACTCACCGATAAGCTGGAATTTGATAAGGGTACCGCCGGCAGGATTCTGATGATTGCCACGGTTATGTTTGTTCCCGGGTCGCTGATCGGCGGTTGGCTGGCCGACAGGGTGGGGCGGAAGAGGCTTCTTATTACAGCCCAGATTATCGGGGCTCTCTGCCTGGGAATCATCGGTTTTATGCCCTTCACCCCGCTTATTATCTGGCCCATTCTGATACAGAACTTTTTTTTCGGTCTGATGATGCCGGCCTCTTCCGCCATTACCTACGATCTGACAGGTCCCGAAAACCGGAAGACAGCGTTCAGCCTTTTATACCTGTCTATGAATCTGGGTTTTGCCGTCGGTCCGTTCCTGGCCGGCTTTCTCTATGAATCCCATGCGAGATGGCTTTTTATCGGGGATGCGGGAACTACCCTGCTTTCACTGGTTTTTATCATCATACTTGTACCCGAAACTCTCGGATCTGCCTCTGGAAAACCTTCTTCCAATCTGGAACAGCCGGAACAGGGTTCTACGGTCCGTCTGCTGCTTAAACGCCCGATACTGCTGAGTTTTGTTGCATTAATGGCCGTACCCTGGTTCATATACGGCCAGCACAGTTTTACCCTTCCCATCTTCTCCAAAGAACTGTTCCCCGAAACCGGGGCATTACTCTACGGCAAAATGATGAGTCTCAACGCTGTTTTTGTCGTCTTGTGTACAGTGCCGATCATCGGTTTAACCCGACGGTTCCGCCCCATCTCAAACGTGGCCTTCAACGCTATACTCTATGCCCTGGGATTCGGAATGCTGGCATTCTTTCATTCTCCGGCGGCATTTTATCTTTCGGTGCTTATATGGACCTCCGGTGAGATTCTCGGAGCCACTAATGTTGAGGTATTTACAGCAAATCATACCCCCTCATCCCACCGCGGCCGGTTTGCATCCATACTTCCTCTGATTTCAGGCAGCGGCAGGGCGCTTTCTCCCTGGCTTACCGGCGTTTTCCTGCTAACCCGGCCCACTTATTACGCCTGGTATCTCAGTTTTGCTCTCGGTTTGAGTGCTGCTGCCGGTTTTCTGATACTCAGATTTATAGACAAGCGTCGAGGTACAGACGCAGAGAAACCAGCATTGCTTAATAATAAATTTCCACAGAATTAAAAATTGAACTATAATAATTCGATGACACTTCAAGAACTTAAAAACCAGTTTCCGGCAGCCCCGGAATATCTGACGCAGATCTTTCTGATTGAACGTGATAACGGCATCGTTCCCAATGCCCGGCTTGCCGACAGGCTGGAGGTATCCCGGCCGGCAGTATCTCAAGCTGTGGGCCGTCTGAAAAAACTGGGTCTTGTAGACCAGGACCGTTATGGGGCCATTGGACTTTCTCCGAAAGGGCGTAATATTGCTGAAAAAGTTGTACGCCGTCATTTCCTCCTGGAACATCTGCTGGTAAATGTACTCCAGTTTCCCTGGGATAAATCGGATGCAGAAGCCGGTCTGCTTCAGGATTCTTTATCAGACGAACTGACTGAACACCTGGCCGAACGTCTGGGTAATCCACAAACCTGTCCCCATGGGAATCCTTTTCCCGGATCGGATATTGAAAAAAACTATCTGGAGGCCCCGTCTCTGGCCGATGCCGAAGAGTCAGTCAAGGTGAAAATTATCAGGATAACAGAAGAGGGAGAAATGACAGATGGTATGCTTTCCTTTTGTCAGGATAATGGAATTTCTCCGGGTAAAACTCTGACGGTAAAAGCCCAAAACCTGGATGAGACAGTCTGTACTGGTGAAAGTGGTACAATCACCATCCCTGCAGTCTTTGCCGACTTTATCCGCTGGGAATCTGAATAGGCTCTCGTAAATGGTGCAGGCCGTCAGGATTCACCTGGAGCCTATATACCCCTGAGTAAAGGCATGCTCATACACCTGGGTCCGCCCCGGCCCCTCACCAGTTCAGAACCCTCAATTTCCAGAACCCTGATTCCGGCTTTCTCCAGAGCTTCGTTGGACGCTGTATTCCGGTTGTAGGTAATCACCGTTCCCGGTTTCACCGCCAGTGTATTGGCACTGTCGTTCCACTGCTCCCGGGCCGCCGCCCCACGGTCTTTCCCACCGCTTTTTAAAATCCTTACAGGCATTCCCAGAACCCCGGCCATTCCCTTCTCCAGGGTTTCAGCTTCCCGAATACGGATTGAGCCGCTTTTGCCGCTGCCCCCTGAAGGTGTAAGTCTGAACACCCGGATGTCATTCTCCACCCCGGGAAACAGGGTGAAACTGTCCCGGTCCACCATGGTGAACACCGTATCCAGATGCATATAGGCCCGGGCGGCGGGAATCCTGATAACCAGAACCTCTCTGATGCCCGAATCTTCTTCAAAGAGCCGACGGGCCAGAGTTTCAATGGCATCGCTGCCGCTGCGCACACTGGCCCCCACGGCAACAGCGGTATCCGAGAGCACCATCACATCCCCGCCCTCCAGGGAGTCCCCCATATCCGGGGAATACCAGAGCTTCTCTCCGATGGAAGAAAACATCGGGTGGTAACGCCGTATTAAATCCAGCAGGAACGTCTCACGGCTCCTGGCTCCCGTCTGCATCGCGCTCAAGGCCATTCCTTCACCTATCATTGCTCCAGGATCCCGGGTGAAGTAGAGATTCGGGAGAGGGTTGATGTAAAAGGGGAAGTCCTCCTGAATCCACCAGGAAAGGCGTTTTTCATCATCGCTGTGGGGTACCGCATCTTTTCTGAGTCCGCAAATCATCACATCAGCCAGGTCCCCGGCATTAATAGATACAAGAAGTTCCCTGATTTCCTCCTTGAGTCTGGATTGGGGAATGCGGCCGGTGGACACCAGATGATCCGCCGCCACAGAAGCCACCCCGGAATCCGCGAGAACCTCTTTCAGCAGATCCGCGTAGTAAAATACCCGGCATCCTGCACCCCGCAGGGCATCGGCGAAGCCGTCATGTTCTATCTGAAGTTTTTTCAGCCAGGGAATATCTTCAAAGAGAAGGTTTTCCAGCACCTCGGGTGTGAGAGTTTCCATCTCCTTCCCAGGCCGGTGGAGCAGCACTTTTTTCAGGGAACCGACTTCCGAAAATACCCCGAGACCACCTTCACCATCCACAAAACCGCTCACAAACTGCCCCTCTCCGAATTTTCGGGAGCTGGAATTCCGGTGGATTCTTTCTTCCCGGCATCCGCGCTCCCACCACCCTGTCTCTTCTCAAGCAGCTTCTTCAGATGCACCCCGGCATGGTAGCTCGAGCGCACCAGAGGTCCTGATTCAACATAGTCAAACCCCAGAGCCATGGCCTCCTTTCGAAGCTCCTTGAACTCATCAGGAGTCCAGTATCGTTTTACAGGAAGGTGTTTCCGGGTGGGCTGCAGGTACTGACCGATGTTCACCAGGTTGCACCCGGCTTCCCTTAAATCAGCCAGGGTTTCCAGTATTTCAGACTTTTCCTCTCCCAAACCCAGCATAATGCTGCTCTTCAGGAGCATCGTTTCGCTCATCTCCCGGGCCGTCCTTAGAAAGTTCAGGGAGCGATCATAGTCACTCCGGGAACGGATAACCGGGTTCAGTCGGCGTATGGTTTCCACGTTGTGTCCCAGTATTTCCGGAGCCGATTCCACCAGTACTGCGATACTGCTTTCAAGTCCCTTCATGTCCGAGGAGAGATACTCCACAGTTACTCCGGGATTGGCCGCCTTTACCGCCAGCCCTGTAGCTGCCAGCATCCCGGCACCGCCGTCATCCAGATCGTCCCGGTCCACCATGGTAATCACCGCGTGTCTTATTCCCAGTTTTCCGATTGATAAGGCCACACGCTCAGGTTCTGATTCATCCGGGGCATCGGGAATTCCTGTTTTAACCGCACAGAATTTACAGCTTCTTGTACAGGTGTTTCCAAGAATCATAAAGGTTGCAGTGCGGTAATGGCTCCAGCATTCGTGGAGATTCGGGCATTTGGCCTCTTCACAGACCGTATTCAAACCGTTTTCCCGCAAATCTCTACGAACAGCGGCGGTATCTTTTGTGGTATCAAGTTTAATTCTGAGCCATTCCGGCTTTCTGAGAATATCAGGCATGGGTATGAGGTTAGACCATGCCGCGGCACTTTGGCAAATACTCTAGGCGAAAACCCCTGCATCGGAGTAATGTATGGCACTTTTAGTATGGCGAATCATAAAATTATCGGGATTCGGGATTCCGGGGCCGGTTCCTACGTCCTGCGTATGGAGCGTTGCAATCTGAATTTCGAGCCTGGGCAGTACATCATTGCCGGTCTTCCTCACGGGATTCACCGCCGGGAATATTCGGTTTATTCCTCTTCTTCGGATGATTTTCTTGAGATACTCATCAAGGAAATTGACGGCGGGAATGTTTCATCGGAACTTCGCCGTCTTTCTGCTGGAGACAGGGTGAATATTGAGGGTGCTTTCGGGTATTTCAGGATTTCTGTGGATGACCTCTCGGCGCCGTTTCTTTTTATCGCCACCGGTACCGGGATAAGCCCTTTTCACAGTTTCACGCGGTTTTATCCGGATCTTGATTACCGCCTCATACACGGCATCCGTTATATTGAAGAGCGTTATGATTATGCTGACTATGATGAGGATAAAATTGTCAGCTGTGTCAGCCGGGAAGAGGGCGGCAGCTATCACGGCAGGGTAACTGGCTGGCTGGAGGAAAATTCCATCCCCGGGGACTGCATGGTGTATCTCTGCGGTAACAGCGGGATGGTGGAAGAGGTGTACCGTATCCTGGCATCCCGGGGTTTCAGTGCCGATAGAATTCACGCCGAGCTGTACTTTTAACAAGGAATTAGCGACTTATGAAATATTATATCATGCCCTTCGGATGTCAGATGAACCGATCTGATTCCGAGAGAATACAAACCGTACTCAACGGCATGGGTTACAGCGAAAGTGATGATGAGAATCATCCCGATGTGGTTATCAAAGGAATCGTGGCCTGTTCGGTACGGCAGAAGGCCATCGACCGGGTGTACGGGCGAATTCGGAACTGGAATGCCTCCAAAGCTGAAAAACCGGTTCTTACATTTATCTCCGGCTGCATGCTTCCCGCCGACCGGGAGAAGTTTCTCAAGATGTTCGATCTGGTATTCCCCATCGACCAGCTTCCCGGCCTTCCCGACATGATCCGGCAGTACGGTGTTCCCAGCCCGGGAAGTCTCCAGGTTTCCTACGGAGCCCCGGAGTCAGGAACCCCTGGAAGGGAAGAAGCCCGGGAGCGCATCGAGAACTTCTGGAAACTCAAGCCCAGCTATTCATCGAAGATAGAGGCTTTTGTGCCCATACAGAACGGCTGTGATAAGTTCTGTACCTACTGCGCCGTTCCCTACACCCGGGGGAGGGAAGTTTCCCGGCCCTCAGCCGATATACTTCAGGAAGTCCGCAGTCTTGTGGAAGATGGCTGTAAATCGATTACCCTGCTGGGACAGAATGTGAACTCCTACGGCCTGGATAAAAAAGGCGAGGAACTTTCTTTCCCCGAACTCATGAGAGAAGTAGGGAAAATCGGCCAGGAGAACGGGAAAGAGTTCTGGACCTACTTCACATCTCCCCATCCCAGGGATATCAATATTGAACTTCTGGAAGTGATGGCCGAATACCCGGTGCTGGCCAAGTGGATCCATCTGCCCCTCCAGTCCGGAGACGATGAAGTGCTTAAAAACATGAACCGCAACCATTCCATGGACCGATACCGCTCGGTGGTTCAGGACATCCGCCGCATCCTGCCCGCCGCCACCCTGTTTACCGACATCATTGTCGGGTTCAACGGAGAAACAGCTGAGCAGTTTGAACACACCGCCGATGCCATGAGGGAGTTTGAATACGACATGGCCTACATCGCCAGGTACAGCCCTCGCCCCGGTGCAAAAAGTGCCGAATGGGAAGATGATGTGAGCCATGAGGAAAAAGATCGCCGGTTCCGCCGACTGGGGGCACTGCTTCAGGAAATCGCCGCCCCTTTAAACCACCGCCGATTGGGTACTGTACAGCGGGTACTGATAACCGGGGAAGACCGTAAGGGATTTCTTTCAGGTTATACCCAGGGGCGTATTCCCGTTCGGCTTACCGGAACTTCCGGTGAAGGTGCTCTGATTGGTGATTTTACGGATGCCGAGATTATCTCCACCCGGCCTCTGAGCGTAGAAGGCCGGGTTTTCTGATGGAAAACCTCAGCCGCCGGGTTTCCTTCAAGACTCTGGGCTGCAAACTGAACCAGGCGGAAACAGAATCCATTGCCACAGGATTTATAACCCTGGGTTGGGAAATCGTTAATTTCGGCGAGGTAGCCGACGCTGTTATTGTGAACAGCTGCACCGTTACCAATGCCGCCGATCGAAAGAGCCGTTCGGCCATGAATCAGGCCCTGAAAACGGTGAAACAGCCTGAGACACCAGAATCCGGACTGGTGGTTATGGCCGGTTGCTATGTGGACGGTCATCGGGAGAAACTGGAAGCTGATGGCCGCACATATGTAGTGGGAAACAACCATAAGAGTCACATACCACAGCTGGTGGATGCCCATTTCAAAGGGGAAATACTTCCCGGGTACCCTGAAGATGAACGTGATCCCTTCGGCTACCCCCTGGCGGGAAAAGTGTTCCGCACCCGGGCCATGATAAAAGTGCAGGATGGATGTGATAACTTCTGCACTTACTGCATCATCCCCTTTGTCCGGGGTAGAGGCATCAGCCGGCCCCTGGCCGACACGGTGAAGGCTGTGAAAGAGGCCGCGGCTTCAGGTTTTAGGGAAATTGTTCTTACCGGGGTGAACATGAGCCGCTGGGAAGAGACTTTATCCGGGGTAAAACTGGGATTTGCCCATCTTGTGGAAGCCTGCCTGAACGCCCCTGGGGATTTCCGGCTGCGTCTGGGCTCGGTGGAGCCGGATCTCATCGATGAAAAGCTTATCAGGCTGATGGATCACCCGAAGATAACCCCCCACATGCACCTCTGCCTGCAGTCCGGTTCTGAAAAAATTCTTCTTGCCATGAAACGTGAATATACCGCCGCCGGATTTGAGAAAATTGCCGGAAAACTCCGGAAAAAAATTCCGGGGTTCAACATCACCACAGATGTCATAGTCGGGTTTCCCGGAGAAAACGATGAGGATTTTGCCGATACCCTGGCCCTGTGTGAACGCCTGGGATTCGGTCATATTCACACCTTTCCCTATTCCCGGCGGGACGGTACCCGGGCGGTGAAAATGGATGGGCAGGTTCCTGAAGGGGTTAAAAAAGCTCGGGCCGAAGAGATTCGCCGGCTTTCAGAGAGAACCAAACGGGCCTACCGGGAATCTCTGATGGGAACGGTTCAGAGCGTTCTTGTGGAAAAAACGGAGCTGCAGAAAGACGGGCATATCACAGCCCGGGGCTTTTCGGCGTCCTATGTTCCGGTGAGGTTCACTGCCGCCGGCGGGAAAAACGCTGAGAACCGGATTTTTCCTGTGCGGGTTGAAGGAATAGATGAAGGGGACGATCCGGATCTTGTTGGCACTCTTGTTTGATGAATCAACCGCTGCGGTACTTCAGAAACGACTGTCTTCAAAGGGAGGGCAGGCTCTGGTATCGATCAATAAAGCCCTGGTTACCCGGGCCAGTGCTGTAATCCCTGCCGTTCCACTGTATATATCCCTCCTTTATCGGGTTATGAAAGAGAAAAACTGCATGAGGGTTGTATACAGCAGATGTACCGGATGTTTAACGACAGTCTTTTTTCAGGGGAAGCTCCGGAACCTGATAATCAAGGGATTCCGTGCAGAATTCCTCAGGCATCATGGCTTTGGAATGCAGGGAGTGGATTACGAAGCTGATGTAAAGGTATAGCCGGGTAAACCGGTTTCTCAATTCAGTATCAGAAACAATGTATGAGCAAGCATTCTTCATCCGGGAAGTGCCGATAATATTGTATAATTGCATCTTTGCTCAGGAGTAACAATTTGGAAGTACGATTCATAGGATCAGGTGATGCCTTCGGTAGCGGGGGACGGTTGCAGCCCTGTATTCTGGTAACTGACAAAAAAAACCGATTTGCCATGGATTTCGGTTTAACTGCTCTTATCGGGCTCCATCAGCAGGAAATCCATCCCAACACTATTGATGCCGTTTTCATAACTCATCTTCATGGTGACCACTGCGGCGGCGTTCCATTTCTTCTGATGGATGCCATGCTGGGTTCAAAAAGGGAAAGGCCCCTCACCCTTATCGGACCGGAGGGAATAGAATCACATCTTAAAGAGCTGCAGGAAGCCTTATTCCCCGGCAGTCATATTATGAGGCCGAAGTTTGATGTTGAATATGTTGAAATTAATCCTGTGAATCCTGTTCAGTTCGGCGAATATAAAATCACCGCTGTGGATGCAAGGCATACAGCATCAACAAAACCTCTGGCTCTGAAGGTGGAAACAGGTGAACAAACGCTGGCATATACCGGAGATGGAGAACTTACTGA
>Ga0164318_10000153_pt1 | contig 42471 bp, 47 predicted proteins | sample GuaBasSedimGuay9_FD_113734 | JGI IMG/M metagenome (GOLD analysis project Ga0164318, IMG submission 113734) | Subseafloor sediment microbial communities from Guaymas Basin, Gulf of California, Mexico - Guay9, Core 4571-4, 0-3 cm | ecosystem: Environmental > Aquatic > Marine > Hydrothermal vents... | reverse complement strand
TGAACCATTTGTTCTTCATTAAATTCTTTGACTTCCTTGAAGCCTATCTTTAATGAATTACTTAAATGATTCATCTTCATTGTTGAACCTCCTTGAAGAACTTCAGTATCTTTAATTGAGATCTCAATTCACATGGCCTATTCCCACCTGTTCATTTAAGATCTTTAAACTAGAATCTAAACTATAAATTTGTTATCCAAACCTGAGATGGGATCTATAATTTTGAAGCTAAATCTTTATGATTGTTGATATAGATACTTAAATCAAAAAAAAGATTTTAAGAATCATTCTTATATTATTATCAATATAATAAGAATCAATCCAATAATATTTTAACATATTATTGAAAATTTAAATTGTCCTTATTTTATGTTAAAACTATTCAAGATTTATTTTAATTATGGGGTGTATATTGTGGGATATAAAAAGAATCATATCACCAATGAAACCTATCCCAAAAACATATAAAGTTGTAATCAATGAAGAAAACTAAATTCGAAACCAAATTGGAAAATATAATTGGGCATAGAGCAGAAGTTTTCTTTCAACATAATGATGGTTGGATTTATAGATTTCCTGAACAGATATTTTATTTATTAGGGTGTAATAAAATCGATGCTTTAAAAGAAGCTAAAAGGTTAAATAAAGAATTAGAACCAAAAGATTATTTAACTGTAAAGGAATTAGACGATTTTAAAAATAAACGCCTATAACAATTATATATGGTATCCTATTATCTAATACCCGGTATCCTATTATCTAATACCTGGTAGCGGAAAATCGAACACCTGCCCTATATACTTAAATATATCCTTTGTTGGTATATATAAATAAACATAGTGAACACAACAGATATCAAGAAATAAGACAATCTAAAATGGAAGGAGTGCTGTTCAATGGATTATGATGTTTTACCTGCCCCTGCCCCCGCCATGCCTGAGAATCCCATTTGCCCTGAATGTGGTTATTCACATCCTATTATTCCGGGTGAGAGGTGTCCCATAAAAATGGCTGAGGGAAACAAGGAAGATATGGTTCAACCCAACGATTCAAAAGCTGATATAAAACCAAATGAAACTTCTGATTCAGGCATGACAACAATTACAACATGGCATCCTGGTGTAGATCAGGATGTGTATAATATGTTGGTTGGATTGGGTGTAAAAATAACAGCTCGATTTGATGAACTTGGTTTAAACGGGAAGCATAAAGAGCATATACTCCCAAAATTTAAATTGATAGTTGAACAGAAAGTAAGCGATTGTGTTCACACATTACTTGAGGATTTTAAAGTATAATGTCAGAATCGATTATTGAAGGCATTCCTGCTGAAATTTATATGCAAATGGAAGAGGATGATTTGGAGATATGTAAACATATAATGGCTTCAACTGATTTTCAGATTATCGGATTTAATATAATAAAAGATGAAAATTATTTAAAAACCGGTGCTGTTTCAGTTATGCATTTTGATAAATGCATTATCTCAATACATTATAGTATAGATGTGGCATTTATAAATTTTAGATGTAATTTGTTACCAGACCAAGCATCAAGATATACAATGATATTAATTGATGCATTAATGGATAAAGTCAAAGGGTTAAATATAAGTGAAAATTTTTGGGTTGATTATGAACATGAATCTGGAAAACCCAAAATTGTTTTTGGGAAAGCTGCTCAAGCAAAACGTGATATAGCAATATGGGAAATGGTTGATGATGGAGTTTCACAGGAAAGATTTTTTAATGAATTGTTAGAAAGTGATCCACCTCCGGGAATGTTAGAACATTAACTTGAATAAAACAATTGGATTTATAATTTGAAATTGTGTAGGAGATATAGAAATGGCAGAAAGTGATCTGGCTAATAGTTTATGGGTTGAAAAATATCGACCACGTAAAGTTGAAGAAATGGTTTTACCTGAAGAATATATGGGTAAATTTCAAACATATGTTAAAAATGGTGAAGTCCCATCGTTATTATTTCACGGCCCTCCTGGTACAGGTAAGACAACGATAGCCCGCATATTTGCGTCAAAAAATGGTGTTGTAACCAAAAGAGATAATGTGATGACCCTCAATGGCTCATCGAAAGATAATCGCGGCATTGACTTTGTTTCGCGTGTAATCGAACCATTTTTAAAAATACCTGCTGTCGGCGGTGATAAAGTAAAATTGGTTTTTATTGATGAAGCAGATTATTTGACGGATCAGGCTGCTCATTCATTGCGCGCAATTATGGTGAAATATTATGATTTAAATCGTTTTATATTCACATGTAATTATATATCCAAAATACCTGAGGCTTTGCAATCTCGGCTAACTGAATATAAATTTCAATTATTACCAATTGAAACAATTGTTAATTTTTGCAAAGACGTTTTAAACAAAGAGTCAATAACATATGAAGTCGAAGATGTTGAATATATTGTAAGATATCTATACCCAGACGTTCGTAAAATTCTGGATAGTCTGCAAAAATTTAGCAGCGGTGAAGATAACAAACTTGTTGTTGACCAGAAAAATTTAATTTCGCTAGAGTCTAAATTAAGTTCATTTTTTAATGAAATGGTTTATTCTGCAGGAAATGGTGATGGGTCGAAAACATCACAGATGATTTTTAAAATTACTGAAATTGTAAAAGATCACGAACATGAATTGGATTTTAGAAGTCTTTATGAAACATTGTTTTCATTAGAAAAAGTTCCACCATTTGTAAAAATTCAAGTGAATAAATATGCAAACGGGCATAAAAATTGTTTATCACCATCAATGAATTTCTTGGGTATGATATTTGATTCGATTAATAGTGTTAAGAAATATTCAGAAATGGTTAAAAGTCAGAAATAATGATTGGTATATATGAGGATTCCTTTGAGGATTTTTTAAGAGATCACGTTGGGAATGCGCTAAAAATAACTCCAAGTAATATTATTATGAGATGCCCTTGGTGTGAATGGGATGAGGGCGATAAAAAACATTATCATTTACATATATCAACTAGGGGTCCAATATTCAACTGTGTTAGGGCTGAATGTAATCACTCAGGTATGCTTTCAAAGTTATTTAAACAATTAACAGGAAGCGCCAGAGACTTAACAAAATATGTTGATAAAGAAGTATTAAAAAATTCAATTGAGATAAAGAAAGATAAATCAATTGACCATTTAAAACTTCGAAAATTTATTACACCACCAATTCATAGAAAAGATTTTGTTGAAAAAATAGATTATTTGAAATATAGATTTCATTATTCACCTGTTAATATTTATGATATACATGGTTTAATAGTTAACCCAATTGAATTTTTCAAATTGAATAATATAGAAATAAATGAACAATTGAAAAAATCCATTGATTTTATACAGCGTGGGTATGTAGGGTTTTTGACAGAAAATCACACATCAATTGTTTTTAGAAATATAAATAAAAATGAAAAAAAATATAGATTTCGTAGAGTTGCTTTGCAGCCCGCTGTATTATTGGATTATTATAAACTCCAACATGATACAGAAATTTGCAGAAATTCAAATACGATTGTTATAGCGGAAGGAATATTTGATATTTTTGATGCCCATTTATTTAATTATATGGGTATGACAGAATCAGCATTTGCATTTTATTGCTCATTTAGCAATAGATTTTCAGCTTTGTTAAAAAGCATAGCTTATTTTGATAATATTTATCGACCCAATGTGGTTATATTATCTGATTCAAATGTAAAAATTGAATATTACAAACGCATTAGGAGATTTATAAAACATTTATGTAATCAAGTTCACATCTATTATAACATTAGTGGAGGCGATTTTGGGGATGCGTATTGTTCCCCTGCAAAAATTGTCATCTGAGGAAACAAAAATATGAAACATCAACAGACAGCCGAAAGGATTGAAATTCTGAAGAATGATGTCCTGGAACATGAGTCGGTGTATAATATTGTTAATGGCGAAAATATTGAATACGAAAAAGCTTATTTCAAAGCAATGGAAAATAGCGATGTAATTTCAATTGACGGAAATGAATTATTTATGACTATGGCAAATTTAAATAATAGTCGATATGTTTTAACCATTTATGCAATTTCGAGTAAAAGTCAACCAAAGAAAAACAAGGAAATATCCCAAACTATTTGTAAGATTGTTGATTGTTTGGAAAGGGTATTTGTTTATTTGGATAAATTGTATATTGTAAATAATCAAAACGAAGCTGATAGAGTTATTTGGCTTATAGCTTTAAAAGAAATTTCGGAGTTTACTATAAATGAAGATGCAACTATTTAATCACAGGTTTTATTTATGTGGAACCACAAGTTTAAAATATTATCGAGATTTATTTAATAATTATAAATTTGACGACAATATTGAAATTGTCGATCCTTTGATTGAAGTTGAACCTAAATTTAAAAACAAACCAGAATTGTATGATGAATTAGTTCAAAGTGATTTAAGTTTATTACATTCATGTTATGGGCTAATTGCAAAAATTAATACATACACAGCTGGTTCAATTGGTGAATTAATTTCAGCTTACAATAGTAATAAATTAACATTACTAATATCTGAAGATGAAAAAATTATAAATGATCCTTGGATAAAACATTTTACAAAATATCATTTTTATACATGCGAAGAATGTATAAAATATTTGTCAAATACGTATGGGAATAGAACCTGAATTAAGGTAACATAATTATGGAGTACAATTTAGAAGAGATGGTCAGAGAAGAAATTAATGAAACTCACAATGATATGGAGGAACAACGAATGAGTGTAACAAATTTGACAAGCGACCAATTTGAATCAGTTTATTCTGCTTTAAATTTGGTTAAGGAACATGCTTTAGATTGTGATATATCCGGAGGTTTGGTTCGGCAAATGGTAGATAAGCGTGATGCTGTTTTTGAAATATTTTTAACTGATTGTATTGGTGAATTGGATTTGCCTCTTATTACAATTAAACAAAAGCTGGAATTATTAAAAATGTTCGTCGGAAGCGAAGTAACCATTGAAAGTACGGACACTAATTTTTCAATCGTTGATTCTTACTCCAAATTTGTTTTTGTAAAACCAACAATGAATTATATTAATATTCCATTTATGGGCGAAGAAGATTTTGCCGAAAGATTCAATTTTGCCAGATCAACACTTCTGGTTGATACACCAATCTCAGAAAAAATTACTGAGCGTATGCGTATTATTGCAACCAATTTTAATTGTTTGGTCTTCTTCATTGAATTTTCAGGCGAGACGTGTAAGATCTTTGCAAAAGCAGAAAGTGGTGATCAGTCAATTGATATTATTCGTGATATACCATTGAATGAAGCTATTGATGAAAGTATATGTAACATTTCAACAACCCAATTAATTGTTGAGCATGATGGTGAATTACAACTTCAGTTATATCATGATTCTGAAACTGATATTATTTTGAACAAAACGCAAGGTATTATTAAATCTATTCCTTATAATATTTATAGCCGTACAAAATTTTTGGAAGCTGATGCAGACTTCAGCTAAACAAAATTATGGCCCTATTCAAATTGAGACTTTGGTTAATTATTATCCAACATATGATATATTAGCCAAAGCTCTTTCTACAATGGAGACAAAACCAAGGCGTTTGAATTTATATATTGATTTAAAAAATATAACCCAAACTGTATATCTTGAATTTATGGTTCGTTATTTAATTGATGATACCGTTTCGATGGGTAGAGTTGCGCCTTGGATTTTTGTTGCCTTTATTAAATTTATAATTTATCATAAAAAATGGGCATTGAAGAATGGAATTGATATTCACTTTTATGCTTTTTTTGAATCTGGGTCGTCATTTTTTCATATTGAAAATTGCAAAGGTTATAAAAGCAATCGAAAAATAGATCAGTTTTATGGTTTGACCAGAACTGATGTCGATTTATTCAGGGATATTTGGCAAAAGAATTTAATGTTAATTGAAAAAGCATGTCATAAAATGACAAATGTTAGCATTATACATTTAAAGAAACTTGAAGCTGATTTTGTTCCATATTATTTAATGAGTCGAGGATTGGTTGAAAGTGGGCCTAATATTTTACACATGACATATTCAACTGACCATGATTTATTACAAAATGCTTTAGCTGCTGAAAATTCAATTATATTTAAAAGAGTTAAAAAGAATCTAGAAATAATTCAAAAAGATGAAATTGTCAACAAGCTAGTTAAAAAGGTTGTAAATTTACCAATTGAATATTTCCCAATAATAATGGGTATAACAGGCGACACCGGAGATGCAGTTCCTCAAATAAAAAAGGGGTTGGGACCAATTGGTGCTACAAAATGTGTCGATGAAATAATTAATTTATGTGGTGGTATTGAAAATATTTTTGAAAATGTTTATTCCAAGAAGCCGCTATTTGAGAATGTGGTTGCCTCAAAAAATTGGAACAAAAATACAAAGATAGTCGTCGATGCAGAAAATGCGTTTCGACGCAATCTTAATTTAGTTTCATTTGAATGTTTATGTCGTAATTTGGATAAACCGCGTCATACAAATTGGATTCAAGTAAAAAATCATATCAAACAGAAAGTTGAAGAAAATAACAGACGCTCAAACAAAGAAGCATTATTGGGTGTGATGTTAAAAATGGATATTTTCTTTGAGCAATATGAATTTGATATTCTGATGGATGACGCAATTCCATTCGAGGAGCGACAAAATACAATCTGAGGTAAACCAGAATGTTAAATGACTCCTACATATTATTGTATGTTAAAGATAATCTCGGCTACCCATTTCAAAAATTAGAATTGGGGGATGAGAAAATAATGCAATATATAAAAGATCATACAATACGTGAATTTTCACATTATATTCCTGATAAGGTAAAAATGCCTTTGAATTTAAATGTGGAAATAAACAAAGTCCCAAATATGTCCAACGAATACTATCTAAGAGATCCAGAAGGTTTGGATATCATGGGTATTGTTGAAATAATAGGGAATGCCTCAGATTTGATTATGATGGGGCACCCCTATGTTGGCGTTTTATCAGGTGGTCCTAATTTAAGAGATTGGGCTTTAGCCGCAGAAACTTCTATGATGGGGATGCAGCATTCCGGACTTTTGAAAACATGGGAATTTTACCCACCTAATCGTTTTCGTTTATCAACTGGATGTTTGAATAATCAATCAAATGTTGTTGTTGAATACGAACGTCTACAGCCACCTGATTTTCGAAAAATTCCAACTGCTCATCATCGTCTATTTTTAGATTTGTGTTTGGCTGATATAATGATTATCATTGGCCGTATTCGAAAAAAATATGCGGGTGGTAATTTAAGAACGCCATTTGGGGAAATTCCAATCGAGGCTGATATTTTTGATGAAGGTAAGGAAAAGAAACGCGAAATTTTAGAAAGAATGGATCGTTTATTTTTACCTGATGTGCAGATTGAAATTGCATAAATTAAGGAAAATACAATGACTATTTTTAATGAATCAACGCCCCATGAAATTCTTAAGAAATATAATCCACATATTAAATTAAAAGAAGGCGACTATGTAGAAAGCATGAATTATGGTGAAGGTGCAATTATGCTGGCTATGTCTGATTCGGATATTAAAGATAAATCAATAAAATTTGTAAGCGCGATGCCAAATTTTATTCGCCCTAATAAATCATTTTTTGGCGGTGATGTTTTTTATAAATTAAAAAAGGTTGATTTATATCAGGTTGGTGGTGAATTGACACCATCTAATAATTTAAAATTTGTTTCTGATTTGCCGCTGCATGGTGGTAATATATATGATTTTGAAATAACAACAACTTTATTTTCATGTAACTTTGTATGTCACGCATTGATTAATAAAAATGGACAGTGTTCATTATTTGGAATTGATTATACGAATATCAAATTTATGGATTCATACATGCCTGGGTCATTTTTTAAACAACTATCTCAATTATTCCCCAAAAATAAATTTAATTTTTTATCAACTATTTCATCAGATGAAGCATCTAAAATTAACCATGTTTATTTTGATTGTGTTATAGATAAATCGGAAGTGATGGAATATAGAAAATTAGCGGCTTTTTTAAATAGTGTATTTAAAGTGAGAGATTCACAATATAAAATTAAAGGGAAAGGTTTAGATATCAAATCGAAAATAAAAGATGGTTTATTTTCATTGAAAAGCGGTGTTAAATTAAATCCATCTAAAATAAAAAGTAAAATCAGACAATTGAAACAAAAATAAAAAAAGGAATAATATTGTGAATATGACTGTTATTGGGGTTGACCCATCGCTGAACGCATCAGGTGTTGTTGTATTAAAGTTTATAGAAGGTGAAAAATTACCGGAAATTTTAAAACAATGTGTTATACCATGTACACCTAAAATGGGTGATGTTGGGAGGATTATTCATATTGTAGACGAACTTGATGCTATATTAAACAGTGTTGTTGACCCAAAGGTTGCGGTTGAAGGTTTGTCATTTGGTGCGCGTGGTAGGGCAATGCTTCAGTTAGCAGCTTTGAATTATTACATTCAAATTCATTTAGTTAAAAAAGAGATAGAACACATGTTGATACCGCCAACAGTTATGAAAAAATTTGTAACTGGTAAAGGCAATTGTACGAAAGATTTAACCATGTTAAAAGCGTATAAAAAATGGGGTGTAGATTTTGGTGATAATAATATATGTGATGCTTATTGTCATGCCATGTATTATTACTATTGTAAAAAAGTAGAGGTGGTTTAAATGTTTAAAAAGATATCAATTATATTAGCAACTATCGTTAGCATAATTGCAATATATCAAGGCATTGGTGCATTTTGTGGCACATATGCAAAAGCCGCAGATTTGTCAGAATTGAAAGTTGAGGTAAAAACAAATGCATTAAAACAAGACACCCAATATATTCAAGATAGAATGTGGGATATGGAAGATCGATATGGTTTTAAAAAATTAAATGATAAATCACCAGAAATACCAAAAGCAATTATTCATAGGTATTTTGAATATAAATCTCAATTGGATGAAAAATCTGACACATTGAAAATGTTAATGAATAAACGAATAAATGATATAAAATAAAAGGTTGGGTAATTATGACAGTTCCCGTTAATAAAAAATTTGCAATTCATTTACATGATGCAAAAAAAGCAGGTCGGCATTACGATTTAAGGTTCCAAATGCCTACTGGTGTAAATTGGGATTCGTTTGCAACAAAGAAAGAGATACCTCTTGATATAAGAGATAAAAAAATATTGGTTTATCGCACCCGTGTTCATAGCGAAAAAGAAGCCTTATTCACCGGAGAAATTGAAGGCGATGGATATGGTGCAGGTAAATTGAGTCTTTGGGATGAAGGTAAATGTGTTATTGAAAAATATAATAAGAGACACATGATAGTCTACTTTAAAGGCCGTAAATTGAAAGGTAGGTACCATTTTCTTTCATCTTATTATATAGGGTATAAGGATAAGAAAAACGTCAAGGGACAAGGATATAAGGCGTTTTTGTTTTTTAAAGCCAAGGAGCAATCTGAAAATGTTGAGTGATTTACAAGAAGAATTGGGCGACCAAAATGGAGATCAAGCTGTTAATGATAAATTCAATGATATAATTGAGGAATTTGCGGAACAACGAAATAGTTTGAAAGAGATGGTTACGGATTTGGATGATATTAAAATCCAACTTGATAAATTATTTCCAGCTAAACTTGATAAACGTTATATGCATTTGTTTGAAGAAAAGATGAACGCAATCACAGGTGTCTTTAACACATTATTATCAATTAAAAAAGAAATAATGAGAGGTTTAAAAGACGAATTTGACTTGCGTAGAAAGATTGATAATAAAGACGGTGATGTTGAAGCATTTCTTGAAAATTTTGAATTAGCGGCAGTTGCGAAAAATGTTATAAAATTGAAAAAAGATTTGGACAAGAAAAAAGATGATCGTAAACCATTGAGAACAAAGGGAGAAAAACATGTCCGACAGCTTTGATGATATTGAATTTGAAGGCATTGATGATATTGCGAATAGCGCAGATGTAGAAACAGCTACCCCCACGACTACCCCGTCCCCTACACCCACCCTTGAAAAAAAGAAGTCGGGTAAAAAAGCAAAAACAAAAGTTGATAAACCCACTCCGAAAGAAATAAATACGATGTCGAATAAAGAAATAAATGACAATATGGATAAAGTTGCCGGAGATGATATAAAAAGTTTATATGATGAATTTAATGGCATTCTTAACACAAATGAGGATATGTCATCTGCACCTGATGTACTAGAAACAATACCAACTGGTATTAAATTGATGGATGCTAATTTGGGTGGTGGGTTTGCTGTTGGTAAATTAAATATTGTTGTCGGCCAACCTGGTTGTGGTAAATCAATGATAGCAATGCAGGCTGCTGGCCGAGCCCAAAAGAAGTTTAAAAATTGCATGGTGATGTATTTAGATGCTGAAGAATCTACAACTACCCAGCGCTTATATGATTTGGGTGTGAGGAATCCTGAAATTTCACCATATGGAGAAATGTCGGTAGAAAAAGTATTTCGGGTCATTGAATCATTATGTGTATTTAAAGAAGAAAAGGGAATTGATACACCATCTGTAATTGTTTGGGATTCAATTGCCAATACACAAAGTGAGAAAGAATTAACAATCACCGATCCCAACCAAACAATTGGATACAAAGCAAGAGTTCTTACCCAATTGCTACCTCAATATGTACAAAAATGTACCAAATATAATATTTGTCTTTTGGCTGTTAATCAATTGCGTGACGTAATTGCGATGGGGCCATATGCTCCGGCCAGAGATTTAAAAATGATGTCGGCACATAAAGACATGCCAGGTGGTAATAGTTTAAAATTTAACACATTTCAATTAATTGAAATGAAAACTCGATCAGTTTTAGATCAATCTAAATATGGATTTGATGGGATATTGGTTCGCGGAAAATGTGTTAAAAATAAATTGTTTCGCCCAAATATTGAATTTGATATAATCGGGAATTTTACACGCGGGTTTTCAAACTTTTTTACAAGTTATGCTTTTTTAGCTGAGCATAAAAGATTGAAAACTGGTGCTTGGAATTTTCTTGTTAATTACCCCGAGACAAAATTTCGAACAAAAGATGCTTTAATTACATACCGTGATAATAAAGTCTTTCGCGAAGCTTTTGATAAAGAAGTTGATGATTGCATTAATGTTGAGATAACTCAAAAATATGCTTCTGTCGAATCTGACTTGCTTGATTAAAAAGAACTGAGATTAATCCATAAAATGCGAACATAATATTGAGTGTTGAATTGTCTTATTATTCGGACCGAAAATATTATGTTCGTATTGAATGGAGTTTATAAATGAAGAATCCCCATGAAGTAATCAAAAAAATTGAAAAATTAGTAAGTACTTGTGTTTTATGTATGGCTGAATATCCGGATGAAGTTGAGGTAGAAACAAAAATTGCAACAAAGTCCATTATTACATACATCAAAGTTAACCAAAAAGATTGTGGTAAAATTATAGGCAAGCGCGGCCGGACGATTGATTGTATTTATCACCTCGCCGCTGTAATTAAAAATCTACATTTATCCAATGATGTTAGGTCATATAAAGTTGAAGTTATAGAAGCTGATGATAACTTCCATTGGAAAAATAAAAATGGAGAGGGTATATAAATGAAAAATTCATGCAAATTGCGGATTATGGAAAATTTTGTTTCCATAGATTATATCTGCTTTGGCGATCTTCTTAAAAATTTGCAGACAGAGACGAACCGCGATATACGAGAGTATATGGAATTGAAGGGTTCTTTATGTAGTATTTTAGCTGAATTTTATAATTTGGTTGGGTTTGAGCCTGGTATGCCCGCTGAAAAAATCAATTCTGCTACGCTGTATGAAAACGCCAAAAACAATTCAATTATTGCGCGTGGAAATAGTAAATTGATTATGGAATCGACTGGCGGTAAAAATCAACTCCAATTAAAGGTTGGTGAAAATATCGAGCAATTTTCAGAGTTAGATACTGAAGAAATAGTCAATTTTACAATCCACGAAAAAGCTATGCAAATTGCTTTGGATAATTTATTGATTGCTAGAATGTTAAATGAAAATGAAATCGTTGAAAAAATGCAATCATTTGAAGGTATTATTCTTGAAGATGCATACAAAACAATCCGTGATTCTATTGTTGAAAAAGCAATAGAAATTATAAATACATAATGGTTGATTTTTTAGGATCAGAATATCGCAAAATATCTAATTATTTGGATAGTAATAAAGTTGGTTCTAAAAAAAACATACCTGATAAAAAACCGGTTAGGGCAGATATAGCTCTCGAGCCGGTTTTTATCCCATATCGTAAATGGTTTAATATATCAAATGTAACTAGCGAAAATCTTCAAACATATCTAAAAAGTTGCATTGAATCTGAAATTAATGAAGATTTGAAATACAGCAAAGCATTTTATACATGCGACGATGTTTGTAATTGTCCAAGAAAATTGTATTATAGCAATTCAAATTACAAAGTCGGCATACAACAATTATATAATAATACTTTTATATCTGATTTACTATTCCAAAATAATCGAAAAATAATTTTAGAGTTATTAAATTTCGAAGTTGGTTCTTTTGTCGTTGAAGATAATGTAAATAAGTTGAAAAGCGTAATATATGGTACATTTGAAAATACATTATTTGATTTCACCAACCCAATTAATTTTGAATTAGTGAAGTTGACAACACAATTGAAGTGTTATTTATATAGATTGACTAATCCGAGTATTGATAAAATATGTCTTTTTTTATTTACGGATCATATTTCAGAGATACGGACTTATACATTTGATTTTGATGAAAATTTATGCATCGACTTAATTTCCAAGTTTAAACATAATCAGCAGATTATTAAAACAAATAAAAAACCAGAATGTGATAATAGATTTTGTTACAATTGTTTATATAAACAATCATGTAAAAAAATTGAAATAAAATCATTACCGGAAACTAAAAATATAGATGTTATAAATATTAATGAAAATACACCAGACGAATCAATTGAAGTTCTGGATGAATATAAAGATAAAAAGAAAAAACCCGGTGTAAAAAATATATTTCTTATATAGGAGATTTACGAAATGATTATAACATATGGGGCGTTTGTCTCTAAAACTTTAGATCCGCAATTTATTGCTTATTTTTGTAAGTATATTGAATTATATACTTTGACATATAATTTAGATGAATGTTTAAATCTTTTAGCTAGTAATGAAAAAAGCATAAAAAGAATAAAAAAGTCTGGCAATAAATTAATGGCTGAAATGATTGATGGCTCCCAGGTTAAAGGAGACATTGAAATATTAGATGAAGGTGGGCGTTCCGGACATAATATGCCACCAAGACCCGAAAGTGAAAATACATCAGCACCTCGGCAATCACCACCACCTGAAATTAGTGTGGATGAAACTATTTCATCAGGCAAAGGCCGAAGTGTCATCTCTGTTGAACCGACATGGGTAAAAGTTCAAGTAAATGGTCAGACAAGAATGTTCGGTGTCAAAGTTGTCCCAATTTATATCAAAGATGATAGTTCTTTGATAAGTGCTATTCTAAATGATGCTAAACCTAAAAATTGGGTGAAGTTAGTTTTAAAAGTTCTGGGGCGTAATTTTATGAAAACTCTTTGGAAGATGTGGTATAATACAATTACTGCAATTCCATTTATTGGTCGACCCGGCCCTGACGGTGGTTCAAAAACCAAAAATCATGTCATATATGCACAATCAATTTATCGTGACAGAATGTTCATATGTTTGAATTATACGGATGTCGCAAATTCACCACTTTTGGATAACCCCAATGCCATTAGAAAACTCCAAGGTGCTTTGAAATGGTGTTCAATGATATTTATTGATCCGGTTAATCAAATGTTTCATTTTTGTATGACTGAATTTAATGGGTCATGTTCTGTAATACACTACCGGAATCTGGTGGCTTCGTTGGGTGGTGGTTTGTCGGATGCTGCTCAAGAAATTGAACAAATACAATCAACAGCAAATTCTGTATTTCGACATGGTGGAAAACGCGTACAAAAAATATTTGGTGAAATGGTAGCAGTTCAGAAATTTTTAGATATTAGACAGCATATGAATATTCATATGTTAAATGAATCTTCGAATAATTATTTGAGCCGCCCGGCTGTTGCAAAACAAATGTATGAACGAATAAAACAAATAACAAAAATGTCAAATGACCAAACTAAAAATAAACTAATGGATTTCCCAACAATTACTGATAATGAATTTGATTCCTTTGCAAGAATAAAATGCCCTAAAATTAATGATATGACTAATTTTACCAGGCGTGTTATAACCAATTCTTTAAAATGGCTTGATCCACAAGATAAAGAGTTGGTGATTAAAATTATAGCTTTTAAAGGTGCAAGATCTTTATCACTAGGCGAAAGGAATCGAATACCAAATCTGGTTGTGACTATTAAAGCTTTCGTTAAAAAAGCAAGAAGCGAATATTCCAAAACAAAAGATATAAAACTTGCTGCATTTAGAGCTTTAGTATTTGCATTTGATACAACATCTAATTTTTCAAAACTCAATTCTCAAGATATGGAAAGCAAAAAAGATGTAATATTAGATTGCTTATATATTTTCCTTTCTTTAACACCTAGGATTTTTGAGAATATCGGCGAGGATGTTTAAATGGAAAGTTTAAATGATATGGTTCGTGATGTTAATGAAAATGAAGATTTAACTTCAATGCAACAAACTTGCGATATTGTTGTGGAAGGTGATTCAAATATTCATCAATTAACAGCTCCGGGATGTCCGGTTAGTTTAGCTTTGAGAATTTCATCTTTTGAAAATTCCTCAGAATTGAATAAATTTATTAAAGCTGTTGAAAGAATGGTACGCGGTAGTAATGAATATCGACATTGGAAATCATATTTAATTGATGTAATGGGGTGTGTCCAATGTGCTATAACTGGAGAACTTTTAAATGAAGTAACTTTAGAGGTTCATCATCATGTTCCGAGTTTATATGATATTGTAAAAGCGGTTGTTAATAAATCAATTGAAAATGAAACTGAATTTTGTTCATTTGATATTGCAACAAAAGTTATTGAAGTTCATTTCAGCAATCAAGTTGGCTTTGTAATGCTTGTAAAAACTCTCCATGAAAAATTTCATAATGGGTTTTTAAAGATACCAAAATCTATGATTAGAGGGAATTATATTTCTTTTGTAAATGAATATAGCAGATATCTTGATGATGAGGATTTGGAAAAAATAAATGAACGCCTTTCGGTTACTGAAAATAATTGTTTATGGTCAAAAGAAGTATATCCAGATGCTCAGGTAGCAGAAGGTTAATTTAAATGGCTGTTTATACGATTAAACATGAGGTACAAGGAAGACTTAATTCACCATTGATTTTAGATACAAAGGGTAAACGTTATGTAACTGCAAATGGTGAATTATCATTTCCAGCCCCGGAATTGTGGGTTTTGGAAAAAAATTTATTTTATCTCTTAAATGAAAGTCGTGAAATAGATTTAAAAGTAAAATACCATATGCGTCCATCATATTTATCTTTTGATGAATATGGTACAGTTATTTTGGGTGATGCTTTAATGTATATAAATGGGATTCGCTGCTTGGAAGAATTTGTGCAACAGAAAATAATGGTCCCATCTAAATATTCTATTATCAAAATTTGTCAAGATAATTATTTACTTTCATCAAAATCAAATAAAGTAGTTGAGTGGTAATTTATTATGAAAAATATTATTTTAGATCTTTATTTAGAATCAACTCAAAATAATGATCAATTAAATGAACAAGTTTTTGCTACAACCGCCGCCGTTATATCGTCAACATTTATGGCAGCATCTATATTAAAAATGGCGTCGGGTGCATTATCTAATATTTTAACAAAAGCTGGTCAAGAGTGTGGTACCCTGCAAGGTGCGGCTAGAAATTTATGCATGATTAAAATGAAATTGGATGGCCATGAAGAGGAATTAAGGATATTAAAATCCAAAAGTAGATTATGCAACAAAACCAGAAATCCCAATAAATGCCGAGAAAAATTGAGGGGTAGGATAATTGAACTAAGTAAAAAACTAAAAAGATTAAAAGAACAAGAATCCATTTATTTACAAAAACAAAATGCTGAAAGGCGAACAGAAGTTCAAGGTACCCGAGTTTAAATTATGAATATGCAACGAAAGAGCGATTCGAAATTTGAATTAATCCAAACATGTGATAATTTAATTGATATAAAACAAACCAAAATACCAATGGTTATAAACGGTATTGAAAAAACAAAAAGTGTTTTGGATATGTTTTCAATTAATCATATAACATCAGCAAATGTTATGGCGTTGATAAAAGCTGGTAAATTGGGTGAATACGTGGAGTTTGGCATGTTAGACGGGTATCAATTGCCGATCACGTATAATAAACAATCTAAAAAAACATTGGTAAATATCGGGTTTTTTCACGCGAAAGATATCACATCTTCAAAACCAACAGATCGTCAATTATATTCGTGTGTTACTTATGCATTTATATTCCATCAATTAATCAATCAAAAAGTTAAGTTATCAACTGACGTTGGTGGTGCTATTGTTAATTATTATACATCTTTATTTATTTCATTATTTGGAAAGCAATATGGATTAATTGGCATATACACAAATAAAATTCCACGATTGAAATTTTTAATTGCATGTTATGTTTTCTCTCGCTATTTTTCAATCACTGGTAAAAAATTATATTTGGAAGCTCGAGCTGCCAGTGGTGCTGATATTTCAGAAATGGAATCTGATTTAAACAAATATGATTTTTCAAAAATAAATGATTTTGTAAAATCGTTAGATAAATTTGATGTATTCAATGGTTTTAATATTTATAAATTTATGAGTCGTATGTATAATTCATTTGGGTTGTCGTTTTTGGCCGCATTTGAAGATATCAATCGATTAATACCTTCAATGATGATTTGTAATATTGGTGGCAATGATATTATACCAGCCTTTATTTACAAATATAATCTTAAAGTTTTTAATTCTATATTGAGTTTAAATAAAATATTATTTCGAGGTATGTAAATGGGTCTTGCGAATGGTCGTTTACCTGGCAATTATAGAGCCAAGGTTTTAGTTAATAATGACCCGGATCTATTTGGTCGCGTTAAAGTATGGATTCCCGATATAATGCCCGAACTTGAAGAAATACCTGAAAATTGTTTATGGGCATACCCTGCAAATAACCCAATGGGTGGTCGTAATGAAATAGAAGAAACTGAAACTCAATATTATAATGGGTCATGTTATATACCTGCAGTAGGATCTTATGTTTGGGTGTTTTTTGAGGGCATGAACATAAATACACCATTTTATTTCGGGTCTTTAGATATCCAATGTAGTCCAGTGCTTTCTGAAAATCAATCTGGTTCTGAGCCCTGGAATAAATGGACTATATTTAAATCGAAGGAAGGGCGGTGTATTGTCATTTCTGATGATCCTTCAGATTGCCGTGTCGAAATAACTGGGAAAAAAAGAAACATTAACACCCCGCCTGCTGGTGATATTGATTCTGTCTTTGAAATCCAAGAAAATCAAACCACAATCCTTCTTGAAGAAACCGATGGTAATGAAAGATTGTTAATAAAAACCCACAAAGGGGATTATATTAACGTCGATGTTTCAAATCAAAAACTCAATGCTTATTTCAAGAAAGGTATTGATATTAAATCTGATGGTAATATTAATATTTCAGCGGGACGTAATATTAACCTGAAAGCTTCTAAACAAATGTATGTAACTGGGTCAGCTTTAACCCATATTAAATCAAGTGGGATTGTTGCAATCGATGGGTCACAAACCAGAATCCAGCAGGGTATGGCACAAATGGCTGTTAAAGCTAACCCAAATGGTGAAAGGTCAACAAATGCAACCGGCACACCTGCTAATCATTCGCCCAACTCGCAAGAAGGAGGCGGCCTTGGTTTCGATTCAGCTCAAAAAAATGCGTTGGCATGGTCAGATTCACAATCTACAGAAGGGAATATTGGAGATGCCTCGGGTGGGACTGGGCCTCCTGATCCATCATTTGCTCCATCGAATAATGACTTTCAAAACCTCGGTAAATCTTATTCTACATGGTTAACAAATACACCTGTTAATACATGGCAATCATTTAAAGATCAAAATGGTTTACCTCAAATGCAAGTTATGCGAAGGGGTACTGGTATATTAGATTTTAGATTACCAGGAACAACTGAAGTTTTGAAATCTTTTCACATACCAACAAGTATAAGTGCGCTGGGTTTAAATTTTGATGTATCAGGTATTGCTGGTGATATTCTAACAAGCTTTGGTAAAGCCTTGTGGGATGGTGCTAAAGACTTATTAGGATTTCACATGGAAGGATTCATGCAGAAATTCGGAGGCATGATTCCCAAAATAACATTGCCTAAAATATTTAATATAAGTCAATGGGGAAATAGTATAAATGGATTAGGTGATATAAATTCAACTGGTTGGAAAAACTTTATACCTAAATTGGTTGATTTTTCAAGCTTAGGTGATTCATTTCTTGGTTGGGCTAATACAGCTAAGCGTGGTGTGCTAAATGCTTTTTATGATCAGGCTGGAAATGTTATGGGTAATGTTATGACCAATTGGTCAAGCAAAACTCGAAAATTATCATTTTCATTTTTTGATGCGAATGGGCAAAACCCCTCAAAAGTTTTATCTATAGGTGAAAATAATTTTAAAAATAAAAGTATAATACAAACATTAGGGTCAAGTTTGTGGAGCGAGGGTAAAGATAAACTCGGATCTTTTATGTCATATTATATGGGCATGTCATCCGGAAAATTAAAGCCGCCGGATTATAACAATCTACTCCCAATCGATTGGAAACCAGATGACATTATTCCTCCACCACCTGGTAATCCACAGTTACCGACGGCTCCGTCATGGATGTATAGTGCAGTTGGTGATGTTAAAAATTTTATAAGTGTAACAACTGCGGATGTTTATATTGATTGGCCTGGTAATGAAACACATGGTCAAATTTTATATGGATATCGAATTAAATATAGAGTGTTAGCTCAAAATGCATATGAATTATCATTTGAAAAACCAAACCATTCTCAGAAAAGTTGTAATTTAGATTATGAAATATATGATACATCTTATCTTGCTGGTGTATTGTGGGATTGGGCTGATTCAAATATTCGATCTTCATGGGAAGGAACATATAATAGAAATCCCCCAGTAATACCACCAGATCCACCACCCGAGCCATCATCTGGAGAATGGACATATACTGATGCTCAAGCGCCAAGGTGGGTGCAAGATATTGTTGATCCATTTTTTAGTTCCTATATAAATAATACAGGAATTGCAAATGGTGTGTTTGAAGTTTGGCCGGGCCAAGAAGCACCGGGTTCCGCACTACATGATTATAGATTTAAAAAATCGAAACATTGTGGTGGTCGTTATACGTTAACATGGAGCAAATCTCCAACGTTTCACGACCACCCAAGTCAAAGAATTTCTATTAATCAAACATATGCGGAAAGGGCCCAAATTTTATGGGCTTGGGCTGATGTAACAATTCGTCAAACATGGGGGGCATATTATGCAACCAATTAAGAGGAGAAATAGATGAAAGGTAAAAAATGGTCAACAAAAAGTGAAATTAATTTTATAAACAATTTTTGTAAAGACGACCCTACAAAAATATTACAGTATAAAACATCAATGTTAACTCGGGTTAAATGGGATGATATTGATAGATATGCTATTGAAAGGTATGTCGAAAATAGAATATCAGATTTAACAACATAATTAAAAGGTAAATAAAAATGCCGTTACTTCAATATCGTCCATCATTGTTGGAAGTAAGGACGGGTAAAGTTAAATTTATAATTTTGCATCATACACGATGTATGTATCCACAAGAAACTTTAAAAATTGATAATGCAAAATACCAGACACCATTTTTGTCCAAAGCTGTAATGGAAGGAAAACAAAGTGATATAAATTATAATTTTATTGTTGAGCAAATTGAGCAGGATGTTCAAGTTATGCTCGCTCGCCCATTTGTCTACAAATGCGAATTCAAAGATATCCCAAATGATATTAACAATCATGCAGTTCATGTTGCGATGTTGGGATCGTATGATTATAAAATCCCATCAAAGCGTTTTTATGAAACTTTGGCGTATCGTTGCTTAAATCCTCTGGTTCGATTATTTCATATTAATGTTGATAGAATAAAATTTCATTCAGAAGTTTCAACAAATAAAGAATTAACCTGCCCGGGCATATTTGTAGATGAAACTGTAATTACGGCTCAGGTTCGAAGATATATTATTAAAGCATCGATGTAATTGAGATATAATATCTATATATATTTATACCCGATAAGATATTAAACATTAATTTTTAATTATCGGAGGGTGTAACAAATGGAACATTGCGATATATTAGATATCATTTCACCAGAAAATGACGAGGATGGTTCAGCTTCATCATTTTGTTTTAATTTACAAGGACGTCAAAAACAAAAATTTATGATGATGTTTGTTATAATTAAATATTTAATTGACAACCCAACTCGTGGATTTTTATTAAAGCAACATTGCATCAATTTATCTGGTTGGGTTTTAAATAAATATAAAATGGCTAGTCGTTGTATTTCAGCCAGCTCTGTGTATATGCATGTTTTTTCACAAGATGCAGGGGAGCCATTGAAATTATCAGAAGATTGCTGCCAATTACCAACTTATGTTATTTGTTTATATTTATTGGATGAGGTCAGGTGGGAAAACATCCAATATCATTTTAAGCACACCCGTCGAGTTGGATGGGATAAATAAGGAGAGAAGAGGAATGAAAATTGATTTAATTGATAGGTCAATGCAGCCGGCAGAAACTTGTGGAGAAGCGGCTGCATTTTGCAAAGGTATTTTTAATCCAGATCTCAACCAGGTTATGCGAAGTTTGAATACCTCACTTGAAGCTGGTCACGAAGGAATTTCAGAATTTGCCCATTTTACAATTAGAGTCACCGGTGTGTCAAGGGCATTAAGTCATCAATTAGTTAGGCATCGGTTATTTTCATATGCCCAAGTTTCCCAACGCCATTGTAATCCAAGCGGTTTTATTACCCCAATGTCAATTGCTAATAACCCAGCAATGTTAAGAAAGTATAATATTGGGATGGAATACATCGTCACTTTGTATGATGAATTATGTGAAAATGGTATACCGCTGGAAGATGCAAGATTCGTCCTTCCTAATGCAACTGAAACGGGATTGTTTGTAGGTGGGAATGCTAGAGAATGGAAACACTTTTTCGATGAACGTTGTTGTAATCGAGCTCAATGGGAAATACAACAACTGGCGGAAGGTATTCAAAATCTTTTAATTGAAGTATCACCGGAGATATTCATCACAAGATATCCAATATGTAATAAATGTCCAGAACCTTGTGGCAAACCAATAAATAAATCGTAGACGCCTCCAAGCTTATTACGATTTGTTATAAGCGGTGTAGTTGGTTCACCGCGCTATTAATGATTCCCTGTTATTAATAGTGAAAAATGGTGACAGGACGCAATATACGGGGTGTTAAATTCTACCCTACTATTGTCCCTCCGAGGGGTGAGTCTCATATACTACCCTGGTCACAAAATAAAACCAGACATATATGGCATGTCAGCAAAAACGAATTGGAGCAATAGTTTTGTGAAGAATAGTGTGTGAAATTCCCTCTCGCAATTTCATACACACCCACAATATATTCTTCGGCTATTAATTTGGTCTGATTTTATCAATCGTTGCTGACAGTGGGACGGGGTCTTGAGATACATTTCAAACCCCGTCCCATTTTGATTTTTTTATTAATTTTATAAATTATGAGGACCGTAAAAATGTCAGAAATACCTAAAAAAATAATGAATTATAAGGATGTTGTAATTGAATGTGTATTAAATGAATCTAAAGATGTATTGAAGATTCATTCTGTAATACAAGAAATGCCTGTTTATTTTAATGTTAAAGTTGATGCACAAGAAACATTTGATTGTTTATCAGAAAATGATGGTGAGCAATTGCACGAATATCTATATGACATTTATCTAGCCAAATTGGGGTGAGCAAATTGTTAATCTCAGTTAGAGGTTAAAAATGAATGAATTGAAAATTGATGTTAATGAAGAATGGATTGGAATTCACGTCGAGGGCGGAGGTTATAGGGAATTTATTCATCTATTAAAACAACGCACACACGGAAGTTTATATTCAATTCCATTGTTAACTGTCAATCCACCATGCTGTGATACGGTTAGAAAATGGAATACATTCCAAGATATACCAGCAATCAGTGTGCCATGTCCGTGTGGTAATCCTAACCATTGGTTGATAAAATACGATAAATAATAGAACCGTTCTTATTTTCTTTTTTTACTATATATATTAACCTATGTATAATAAATATAAACTTTATAACATGGGAGAGAAAGAAATGAGTGAAAGTGGGAATGAGAATTTAGTGTCAAATGTAGAATCCGAAGAAAATGAAACAAATATTGAAAATGAGAATGCGAAAATTCGCTTTTATGTAGATCCAGAAAACAAAAAAATATGGAATATTTTTTGTAATGATATCGAAACTCCTGTTACATTGAATCTGGTTTCATCGACAACTACAAATAAGTTTTATATTGTTGCAGGGTGGATTCAAAATTTGTCTGAATTTTTTGGTGAAGAATTTGACGCATGGTTTTGGGATTTTATAAATCGATATGAAAATTCTCCACTGAATTATGATATTAAAGATATCATCGAAGTAACGAATCAAGAAAATAATAAATTTGAAATAATATCAAATGAAGTTGAAAAAATAAAAGATTTTGTTGATCGTTACATTGAAGGTAAAAATTTTGATTTTGCACAATTTGTAAATACAAAGAAGATGAAAAAAAATAAAATCATTTTTACAGAAAGTGATGTTAAACAGATTATTACAGTATCTGGATATTTAAAAATATATGCAATTATATCCAATTCAAAAACATCAAGCCTTCCTACTTATCTTCACAAAAAAATCTATAATAAATTCGTCGATGAATTTTCCCAAAGTGATATTGTAAAGAAAATTTATAATATTTGTCGAACTAAAACATATCGATATAATATGACTGATAAATATATGTGGGAATATCTACGTGAAAAACAATCCCGTGATCCAGAATCATATATTATTGAAACATTTAATTTTTTAATGTCACATATCTTAACCTTATGTAAACCAGATAGAAACCCAATAACGTATTTTGTAACAGTTGTGGACTCAGGGTTGAAATGGTTTTTAAGAACCCGTTACGACAGTTATATCAGTTACAGTGAGCTATCCTCAACTGAAGATATCCAGAGTATAAATTTTGATAATGTAAAAACCCATTCTTATAATATGGTATTAAATCGTGTTCGTGAAATTGCAAAAGCCACAATCAATGCAAAAATCGAAGCCGAAAACCCAATTATTGATGATGATTATTGCTCTGAAAATAAATTCGATTCAGCAATGACAACACATGGAAATATATTAATGTCAAAATTAAACCATGTAAGTCCAATACATGAATTTTTAACATTCCCAATTTTCAGCGCAATTACAGAAATACCTTATATTCACTTTAAAGTTGTTTCAAAATCTATGGGTAGTATTTTATCATTGTATTTACATGAACTTTTAAAAAATATTTTTCCTGGTCAATTTTCAACATTATTTAAATTGTTGGATTTTTATGTTGATCGAGAAAAGAACAAATCAGTTTCAATAAGTACTACCTATACATTGAAGGATCATGAAGTTTGGAATAAGGTAAATCAATATCAAAATTTTTGTTCTTTTAATTCCAGGTATATGGAAGTTAAAATAATTGAATATTTCATTGGAGTTTTATCAAGTTGTAAATATAGAAATTTATATACAGATGATATGCTCGGAAGTATTTCAGTTAGAAGTTTAGAAGCTGATTGTATTGAATTTTATCCGGCTTTTTATGCTGGATTTTTAAATGATAAATTTGATGAATTAAGAATGATTATAAATAAAGCATTCTAAATTGTAGCAACTCCCCAGAACATATTATAAAGCCCCAATATGTTCTGGGGGTGTAAAATAATAATGGAGTTGATTATGAAAAAAACAACTGAAGAAATGTTGCATGAATTGGTTCGTTATGCCGATTCTTTAATTGCCGGAATGACACCGGATGATAAATTAGATTGGCTTCAAAAATTGTCAAGTGATTCAAGAAATAAATTATTTGAAGATAAACCAGAATGTATTATGCCAATAAAATATATGGATGCTGAAGTTTTGCAACCGTATTTTGTTATATGTAATCGCAATGGTATAACTGATCCAGAAATGATTAAAATTGCAATTAATAAATGTAAAGAAGAAGTTGGGTCTTCAAAGGTAGACCAAGAGCATTTATTACATACAATGAAACGTCTTATGAGAATGTATAAAATGTATAATGATGGACCCGTCAAATGTCCAAGAATGGCCCATTTAAAAGGCAAAGCGACACGTAGATTAAATTCACTTGGACAAGCTATTCAGAGAATATAAAATATGATAAAGCCAATTGATTTAAAAAAATTCACAAAGAATTTAACTCCAATTGAAACACCAGAAATATTTACAGGTGGGGGTAGTGCGTTTCATCCTCAAGGAATTGCATCTGAAGTTATTTTCGGCCCACAAGAATCAGCTAAACAAAAAACAACTTTTTCATATATTATGCTAAATACGGAAGTTATTCACCCGGCGTTATATGATATATTAAAAAGATTAGATAGAAAAATCGAAAAATACATTTCAACTGAATCTTTTTTTATTGTTAATACTAATGGTGAATTGATTGAAGTTGATGATGATGTAGAAGGTGCAGTTACTGGGTTATCAAATTTTACAAAGGTGTTTGCAAAAATAAAATTTCGTGGTGGGACTGCTGCCAGGGATTCATATGTTAAATTGATAAAAAAATATGGCAAAGATAATTTAGTTTTTATTGATAGAATACCAGTCATGCCCCCGCATTTCCGCCCTATATATAAAGATGAAAATGGGCAATGGACAATTGATGCCATTAATGAAATATATGTTTCTATACTTCGCAAAACTCTTAGTATAAAAACACAAGAGCAAAAGGGAATACTGGGGGATTTATTTCGATATGGTATACAACGCGTTGTAAATCAACACCATGATTTTATAAAAAAGAAAATTGAAAAGAAAGAAGGTTTAATAAGAAGTAAGTTAATGGGAAAGAGAACTGATTTTTCCGGCCGAGCTGTTATTTCAACAAATCCAGAAATCAAAGCTGGCGAGATTGGTGTGCCTTTTAGGTTAATTATTACTTTGTTTGAGCCATTTTTAGTTTTTTATATGTTAAGAAGTGGTAGGATTAAACAGGAAGAATTGGAACCATTGATTAAACAATATGATAAAACTTTAGATTATGGCCCAGAAGCAGTTCAACGAATTGTTAAAGCTATTAATATGAGCGAAGATATCGACCCAAAATTAAAACAATTATTTTGGGATGCGTGTGTTGCAATATCAACCAGAAGAATGGTATTAGCCAAGCGTGATCCTGTATTAATACCAGAAGGATACCAAGCATACCACCCAATTGTTGTCGATTCTGAAACAATTCAAATGTGTCCATTACACGTCGGAAAACATAATGCTGATTTTGATGGAGATGCGATGGCAATTATACATCCCTTATCAAATGAATCTCAAAAAGAATTGGCTGACAAAGCTTCTCGTATATATGCGTCAGGCGCAACAGATTCGGTTACAATTGAATTATCTAAAGGGATGTATATTGGGCTATACAAAATAACAAAAACCAGCAAAAAGAAGAATTCGCCAATTAATTTTACGGATGAAGATGTAAATAAAACAACAGATCCATACACCAAAGTTGTTTACAGAAATAAAAATACAACAGCCGGGCGAGCGATTTATAACTATTGCTATCCAAAAGATTTTCCTTTCTTTGAAGGGGTGGTTGATAAAAGTATAATACGAAAACACCTGGATATTTGTCAGCAGAAATATTCACAAGATATTTTTAAAACTATAAATAATCGTTTGATGGAACAAGGTTTTAAATGGGCAACAATTGCTGGTTCATCATTTACGTTGGATTCAATTGAACTTCCACAATATATTTTAGATTATAAAAAGAAATTGGAAGGCGCCGATCCTGATACAGCTTCTCGAATATTGGGGCAAGCAGAAAAAGAAATAGCTAAATTTCTCGAAGGAACTGGATTAGGTGATATTATTGAATCAGGATCTGCAAAAGGCTATGATCAAGTAATGCAAGTTATTTTTGCAAAGGGGTTGATGTCTGATATATCAGGAGAGATACTCCCAGCGATAAGTACATCAATGTCCGAAGGTTTAGACTCTCAATCATTTTTTAAAGCTGGAGCTGGTGCTAGAGCTGGGATGGTTGGTCGGGCGGTTACAACTGCTGATACTGGATACCTGGCACGAAGATTGGTTTATTTTCTAAATACAGTTGAGCTACACCCAACTTTAAAAGATTGTAAAACAACCAAAACTATAAAATTAAAAGTAACTGACGGAAAGTTATTGAAAGATATTAGATATAGATTTGTGATACAAGATAGAAATTTGGTTAAAGTTGAAGATGCAAAAATAAAAATTGGTGATGTAATTGAATTGCGATCACCAATTTATTGTAAATCTCCTAAAATATGTCATGCGTGTTATGGTAGATCATATGAAAGAATAGCGACTCCTTATATCGGGGTATCAGCGGGATTGAATATTGGGCAGGCAGCCACACAAGCAAGTATGGAAAAATTTCACACTGGTGGTGCTGTTAAAGTTATAAAGAAAAATATGATTGAAGATATGCAATCAAACAACCCAACAATACCTAAGGATATCAACAAATATATAAAACAAGAAGAAAATGATTTAATTGCAAAAACACCTATAACAATAACAATTGATTTAAATAATGAATATGAAAAGGATAAAAATTATTGGATCGATGAAGAAGCAAAAGAGATTAAATTTGCGGCTTTGATTGCATTAATGCAAATTTCTGAAAATGAAATATATGACATAATTATTGATTATTTTATTGTATTTGATTTGACGAAATTAAAACATGCTGAAAATAATACGCTACAATTTAATATTGCAAAGAATGAAGTATTATTCAAAACCACAACCGAAGATTTTGGTGCCACAACATTGGTTAGGTATTTGGATCGTTTGATTGGTGGACGTGATATGTTAAAAGGCGAAGTACATTTGCTTCAAAAGATTTACACCAAATATAAACAAATAACATCAATTGCACTTGTACATCTTGAAATTCTATGTTCACAAATCTTGCGTGATTCAGCGAATCCTTCTATACCAGCACGGTTGGGTAAAAATTGGAATCCAGTGCTTATTAATTTAAAGAAAACAATTTACAATGAGGGATTTCTTCAAGGGTTAGCATTTGAAAATTTAAATGAAGCATTGAGAAGTGGCATGATTTCAGAACAAACTGAACCTAAATCAATTTTAGAAAAAGTTTTAATCGGGGACGATGAATGATTAATTATAAAAATGCAAGGCCGTATGTAATATATGACGGTTTCATTTTCCAAAAAAATCCTAAGCGTCCTACGACACTTGTTTATTTTAGCGAGAATTCCACGTTTTTTGAAGACTATCCATTTTTATCTTTTCGAAGAATTGATTTTAAACATGTTAAAATACCAAGTAGTCGTATTCCGAGAACAATTTTAACCGGGCAAGACAGGAAACGATATAAAGATGAATATGGATTAATTGCTGTAAAAGAGGATCAACCTGTACCACGGGGGTTAAATCATATTTACGATTGTACAAATTTTATTAAACAAGTTGATAAAAAATATAAACCAAAAACATATCGCCAGCGGTTTGGTAATATTTTAAGACAGATGTTGAATCGTGGTTTTAAATATTCATCTAGCGATCATAAAATATTATATTATTCAGTACGCATTGATAAAGATTTTAACGAGAGTTTTATAAAAAGAAAAATAATGGCTCTTGAAGAACAATTGCGAAAAAATGAATTTGTATTTGATGATATGGTTTTAGCATTAGTAACACCGAATGGGGTGCATCAACGAATTTTAATTAAGGAAAGAGAATATACATATACAAGGATAAAAAAGTATTTAAAAAATATAAATCAGCTTGAGGAAGATTTAAAAAATCAGGAAATTGTAAAAAATGTATCAAATGAAATTATAAAACATTCAGATTATAAATTTGATGATAATCATAAAGAAGCAATCAAAGATGCGGTTAATCAATTAATAACTGTAAGACCAAGTGTGATTGATGAATATTCAATGGGTGATAGCAAAGAGCAAATACAACCAAAACAAAAAAGCGACAAATCAAATGAAATAATTGCTATTGCAATCATGGCAGCTTCAAATGGTGATGTGGATCATTCACATAGGTTGGTACAAAATGCATTGGAAACAAAGACCTCAAAAGAGGTTTTAGATTTGGTGGATAAAAATTTATCAAAAGATCTATTAGTATATGAAAAACCAGTTGTTGATAATGATAGCATAGCATTGGGAAATGTTGATTTGGCGAAAGCGACCGGCAATAGATCCCCAGAGCATATTTTAAATAAAAGAAAAAAAGATTTTCAGGAAAATCTAATCATTGATGTAAAAAATGCATTCGAAAGTTTAAAAGATAAAGATATATCAGTAAAAGTCAAGAGCGTCGTTTTTGAGGATATACCAAATGATCCTAAAAATTTAGCTAGAACAGATATTACAAAAGTAAAAATTGAATTAATAGGACATGATGGCAAAAAACATAAAGTTGAAATTCATATACCTAAAATTAGTGAAGACGGTACCTTTTGGATTAATGGTAAACGTAAATGCTTATTGAATCAGCTGATTCAATTGCCCATAACATTTCCAAAACCTTTTATGGCTAAATTTGAAAGTAGTTATTCAACCTTTCATATTTATAGCAAATATTTAAGAGGCGGGTTTCATTTGGAAGTATTTATGGGAACTTATAAACTGCCGTTTCCATATGTCATTTTCTTTGGGTTTGGGTTTGAATCTACGTTAAAATTAATGTCGATCAAATATAAAATAGTAGATTCCATAAGTAAAGATGATGAATATTATATACCTCTTGTTGATAAAAAATATCTATTATTTAATAGACCGGCAAATGAATTGAATAAACAATTTCTTTATACAATTATGAAATATCCTATGAAACCCATTGGTAATTTGCATATCTTTGATAAAGAATATTGGGCTAAATTATTAATTCAAACAACTGGGCGTGTTAACTCTGTTTATTTTATTCAAAATAATATTGATAATGTGGTTGATTCGGTATGCAAACAAATATTAAAAACCAAAGCTCTACCAACACGACTTGACCATATAATGCTTTATATGGCTGCGCGTGCGGCTTCTGGTTATACGATGAAAAGAAATGATTTATCAAATCAAAGAATACGAAGTTCTGAGATAGTAGTTCACCTGCTACAAAAACAAATTCTTTCGGCATATACAATTTATAAAGAAAGAACTTTAGCTGGTGATACGGATGCTGCTTTTGAAATAAATAAAACGAAAGTGCTATCAGAATTTATCACAAGCGAAATTGTTGCAAATATGGAATACGCAAATCCGGTTGAAGAATTAGCGACAATGGTAAGTATAACCCCAATAGGAAAAGAGATTGGGGGAATTCCGGATAAACGTGCAATTAATGATGAAGCGCGGAATTTATCTGAAAGTTATTATGGTAATATTGATCCTGTTGATACACCAGAAGGTGGCGGTGTTGGTATAACTCAACATCTAGCATTGGGTGCTGCAATAACAAGTGGTCGTGGTTTATTTAAAAATCAAGATTTTGAAGATGGAATGGATTCTGGTTCATTGTCATCTTCTGCAGTTTTGGTTCCATTTGTACAAAATAATGATGGCAATCGTGTAATGTTTGGCGTAGGACAAATGAAACAGGCTGTACCGCTTTTAAACCCCGAGCCTCCAGCCGTCCAAACTGGTTTTGAATCCATATTAACAAATTCATTATCAGATCATTTTGTAAAGAGGGCACCCTGTGATGGTGTTGTCAAAGAAGTCAAAGAGCGTGAAATAATAATAAATTGTGGTAAATTAAATAAAAATCAATCAATTGATATAACGCCTATCCATCTTAGTTCAGGGTCTGGCCGTGATACGTTATCTACATTTCAACCAAAAGTTAAAGTTGGTCAGAAAGTAAAACATAATCAGAGACTTGCAGAAGGCGGATGCATTAGCGATGGTTTTATTTCAATGGGGCGCACGCTTTGTACTGCAGTTACCACATATAAAGGTTATAATTTTGAAGATGGTATTGTGATAAACGAAACTGTTTTAGAAAGTAAAAAAATGGTTTCTGAGCATGGTATTGTTGAAGAAATAGAATTGGCCCCATCTGATAAAATATTATTTATTGAAAAGGTTGGCGTAGAAACTGAAAAAGGCCAGATTCTGCTTCAAAAAACAATTGGAGAATTGGATGAACTATTGGGGTTTGATGATAATGACTCTGATATTTTAGAAGATATTTCAGATGGAAAATTAATTCGAAAATCACCAGGTGGTAAAATTGTTGATATTGAAGTATTTTCAAATGTTCCTGAGGATAAGGAGCCTGATTTATTAAAAGATTTAATAAAAAGAACTAATAGATTAAAGAAAGCAAAAGGCCCATCCAAATATAGAACTAAAAAAGGTCCTATCAAAGGAATATTAATCAAATTTAAAATAAATCAACAATATAATATTGGTGTTGGTGATAAATTAACTAACCGACATGGTGCAAAAGGTATTGTAAGTTTAGTTGAACAAGATAAAAATATGCCTGTCACACCTTGGGGTGATAAAGTTGAAATAATTGTTAGCCCCATTGGTATTATAAATAGAATGAATATAGGACAATTGTTTGAATTGTATACTGGGTTAATTGCAAAAGGGTTGGCTTTATTTATTTTAAACAATCAAAAAAATAAATCTGCAATTATTACAATGATAAAAAAAGTCTTGGGTGTTTTGGATAAAACTGATAAAAAGATTATCTTAACATCAATAGTTGCAAATTTTAATTCTATGAATCAAGAAAAATTTAATTTGCTTGTATCAGAGATGAAAAAATATCCATTTTTCCCCATTATAGTGCCACCCTTTAAATCACCAAAAGTAAATGATTTGAAAATAGCATTGGGTTATTTGGGTTTTAAAACATCTTATAATTTAATGATGCCGGAATACCAGGTGAAAACAATTCAACCAGTTCCAGTTGGTTATATGTATATTGAAAAATTGGAACATATTGCAGCTTTGAAATTACATGCCCGTAGTACTGGCCCGGTGACAAACAAAACTGGACAACCTACAGCAGGTAAAAGGCGTGGTGGGGGGCAAAGAATTGGTGAGCAAGATGTGCATTCATTATTGAGTCATAATTGTTATGCAACGCTCCAGGAAATATTTGGCGCTATGTCAGATGACAAAGGTGCAAAAAATGAAGAGCTATCTAATATTATGAGAAATGGTTCAACCCAAATGATAAAAAGTAAAACATCTCCAACTAAAGAATTATTGAATTGCTATTTTACTGCCATGATGCTGGAGAGAAAATAATGGGAAAATTCAAAGGTGATATTAAACCAATTGATATGGACAATGGAGAATTTTTCGACCATTATGAAGATAATTCAGCCGTATATGATGATTACAGAGATGTGATTGATAATATAGGCAAAGAAGATTTTCGAGCAGTATGTTTAATTAATAGAGATAAAATAATTAATAATGATGAAGAAGAGAGCATTGCTTTTTGTAGAACTGCTTATATCAAATTTTTTGATGTATCAGAATACCAACCAACACCAATGCCTGAATTCTTAATTGCCAATGATAGAAAGTATTTTATTGAATTATTGGAATTTTATCATTTCGACTATATTGACTTTTTTACAAATTTATTTATTGAAATGGATTTAACTTTAGATGAAGTTGTAAACCCAAGATTTATTAAAGAAACGTTCTTAAAAAATAAGAATAAAATATTAATAATTGCAGACAAAGTGTCCAAGGTGTATTCTTACAACTGGATCCTTTCCCAATTTTTAGTAACATATAATAAAGATAAAATTATAGATTGGATGATAAAAAGTATAACTGCTGATAAGTCATTGATGGTTATGGAATTATCGAATTTAATGGAGAATTAAAATGAGCGAAGAAAAGAAGTACGTCGTTTTTAAAACCGAAGGAATGGAATTAAAAGTAGAGCGAAATTGTTTATCTACAATTGATGTTACATCTGACGGATTGGTTTTAGATTTGAAAAATAATACACATATTTTACACACAAGTGTTGATATGCCCAATGAGTCAAAGAACGCGATCGTAGTTGCAGTTAATAAATTTACAAATGCAAAACTATTAATTGTAGATTTGCATAATTTTAAAAATCCAACATCAATCGAAGTTTAATCTTTCAATGCTTAAACGTGGCCACCAAAACGGTTAGTGGCATACTAAATAAGCGTTTAATTAATAAGAGGCAAGGAGTAGTAAAATGTCAGATTTAGATGCAATTATCAATGGAATGGATTATGATCGTGAAGGTGTAATGTCTGGTGAAAGAAAAGAATCAACGCCGGCAAAAGATGAATTGTTTCATAGCCTTTATATTTCGGGCACGACTCGAGAAGACAATGATGGGCCAACGGGCGAAATGAGACGATTGAAAGCTGAACATCTGCAAGTTCGTGGAACTGATCTCATTAACATGGATGACTGTTATGTTCAATTCTTTTATAAAAGAATGATTTTATCAAAGGAATACGCTGGTGCAAACCCAAAATTTAAAAAGTATACAGAATGTTTTTCATGGCGTGATTATGACGCCAATGGGATAATGCATGGAACGAGCGGTAATGAATGTGGTAAAAATTCAGATGCTCGAAAATGTAATCCTTATTGCCAAACTTGTAAAGCCCAGGTTATTTTATGTGGATTTATGTGTGAAGCAAATGGGGCCCCGATGAAAGATACAAAAGGTAATTTAATTCACTTCTTCATTCGTGCTCGTGGGATTCGTATTGGGAATGTAATGCAATACATTTTTGATTGCCAGGAATTGCCGGTACCATTTATTTCTCAGGATGAAAGCAAAAGTGATTTTGAGAAATCATATTCAAATTTGTTTCGTCGAGTTGTGAAAATTAGCACCGAAGCTGTGACAGGTACTGGGGCTAATGGTATTCCATGGTCACATTTGGTTTATAAATTGACACCTGTTTGTGAAAATGATTCTGCTACAACAATGAAATTATTGCAGTATGGTCATACAATGGTTGAGAAAATTGAAACTAAATTCAATCAGACTAAGATGGTAAAAGATTGGTGGGAGAAGTATAATAATACAGCCCCCACCCAAGCTGCTACCGGCGGAATCATCCATGATCACGGATATGGAAACCCCAACCCAAATACACCGGATTCACAATTCAATCAAGCACCTCCGGTAAATTCTGCGCCTGTAGCTGCTAATTCATTTACACCACCTGTGCAATCAACTGTAGCAGATCCTATGAAAGTTCCTTCTAATAATGCACAACAAGCTCCAGCATCGAGTCCAGCACCGTTGCCTTCAAGTCAGCAGCCGCCATCTGCCTTTGATGATATACCGTTTTAATTAGTTTTGCCCATGTGTGCCTCAGATTGTTTTAATAGATTTATTTTGTTAAAACAATCTGAGGTGTTTTTTATTCCAGTGTAGCTCAGTTGGTAGAGCACAAGGCTGTTAACCTTGTTGTCGTAGGTTCGAAACCTACCGCTGGAGCCAAATAATATATGAATAAGGTGAATAATAATATGCAGATAAATTTGATTGAATGTATGAAAACATGGCAAGGAGAAGGCCCAGATTGTGGCAAGAAGATGTTATTAACGAGATTTGCTGAATGTAATTTGAATTGTTCATTTTGTGATACCCGAATAAAAATGGATAATTGTGTTGCCGGTGATTATAGCATTTTTCAAATAGCTAAAACGATTGAAGATAATAATCTTGGATTAATGATAACAGGCGGTGAACCGACATACGGAGATAATTTGGGGCAAACTGTATCGATGCTTAATTCAATTGATTATACAGTTGCAAATGTTGAAACAAATGGGTGTAATTTAGTGTCCCTTTTATCTGGAATTAATCCTGATAAAAACTTTAAAATAATGTATTCTCCAAAAATATTTAATGATGCATTGTTTAAAACTAATTTAAATCTTGTGAAAAAAATTGCAGATAACCCAAAAACTTTTGCAAAAGTTTATTATAAAATAGTTGTAAGTAATACGGATGGTAATAATTCAAATACACATAATTTTTTAGTTGAAATGTCTAATTTCAATATAGATATGAATAAAGTATTTTTAATGCCTATGGGCACAACAATTAGTCAAATGAAAGAAAGTGCTGTTAATCTTTTTGATTTAGCTGAAAAATTTAATACAAACATAACATCACGAAGTCATTTAGTTTTTGATTATGTATAAATAAATTTAGCCTTCGTAGCTCAGATGGTAGAGCAGGGCATTTGTAATGCTCAGGTCGTAGGTTCGATCCCTATCGAAGGCTCCATTTTTAATTCAAAAATTATGGGCCTATAGCTTAAATGGTGAAGCCTCCCGCTCATAACGGGAAGAGTTGGGGTTCAAGTCCCTGTGGGCCCACCATATTTCGGAGAAAAAATGAAAGAGACAATAAAATCACGAGTTTATGTATTAAATGATTTTCTTCAAATCGGGTATAACGAATCCAAACTTGAAGATATAACAGAAAAGTATGAAACCACACTTAACTTGGAAAATTGGCGAACCTGTTGTTTTTTGGATTTGATGCGAATTCAGAAAGGTGAGACAGTTTATACTTATGCGGATAATTTACCACGGATCGATCTTCAACAAATGTCTCTCGTCGTGTATAATAATTATAATCGATTTATACCTGATAGCAATGAGCACGGTGTTTTTGAGTTTGCCTCAAATTCTGTGTGGTATAAATCGGCCAAAATATTGTCCATTATTGCCTTGGTTTCGTTTGAAAATGAAAAAATGAAAGAAGCAATAGGAGAACATATTTTTTCAGCTTCAATATATATAATTACAGATGGGTTAGAAGTAACGTTCCTTAAAGATCATTTACGAATTTATTTGAAGCCTAATGGGTTATGCGGCTTTATGACAAATGGTGATAAAGAATGGATTAAAGATCATCAGAATTTTGCTGAAATTCTTTATGCTGTATGTGGAAATGTGTTGTCAACTATTATGTCAAGTAGTTGTAAAAATACATCCAAATTTCATCACTCAGCACCCAGAAAATTAAATGCAAAAAGGCGTAAAAAAGGTTTAGCTCCATTCAATAATTTCAAATCTTTAAAAATGGGTAAATTGGATTTAAGCGAAAACATCCAAAAAACTGAAAATAAAAGATTTATTTTAAAAGCAAGAGATGAAAAAATTGGAGATTTTATTTTAGAAACAAAATAAATCTTTATATATATTACCTTGTGATAAGAAAAAGTTTAATTTTATCATGGGGGGTAATATATGGATGTATTAAAACAGCTCAATGAAACATTGGATTCATTTATAGGATTAAATGATGATTGTGATTTATTGGGAGAATATTTAATTTGGCGTGGCATTAAACCAGGATCTCATTGTGAAACATGCAATGGGACTGGTTATAATTCAAATCACATTGATAAATGCTCTAAGTGCGGGGGGTCTGGGAGTTGCATAAATAAATGGAATCAATAATGTTCATGTTAACACCAGAAGAAAATAAGGCATTTAATTTATTTGGGGTAGGTGGGGTGCTAGCAATGTTAATAACACCAAAAGAAAAAGAAGCTTTTAAAAAATTGGCGTTGAATGAAAATTCAATGGAAGAAATAACAAATTCAGTTGATTTTAAAAAATTGTCACAAAGATTGAAAGATGAAAAAGCAAAATTGGTAAATGAAAGATTGAGGAAAAAAAATGATAATAACTCTTGAAGATTTAAAAACAATTAAAAACGAAATTGGATTTCAAGGGGTTGAAATTGGAATTGAATTTTTTAAAGATGATGCTGAAAAGGCCAATGTTTTAATGCGCTGTCAATTTACAAATGGTGGTAAACAGCATTTTATAAAAATTGATTTTGATGAAAAGCAATCTGAACTGATGCATAGACGTATATTCTTACATAATATAGCACAAAGAATGAAAAATGAGATTTTAAAAGTAATACACAAATAGCGTTAAATATAATTAATTTAAAGGCCCAGCCGAAATTAAGTTTTCGACTGGGCCTTATTTTTCGTGTAATTTGGCGAACTAAGAAAAAGGAGAAGAAATGAGATCAGATATCATTACAGCGGCACAGATGTACTATTCAGGCACCCCAATTATGTCAGATGTTGAATTTGATAAATTGGTTGAAGATTATCGAGATGTAAACCCAAACGATTCAATTCTTCAAACACCAGGATGGGGTTATCGCCCAGATCCTGGTAAAGTAAAAGCGCATCATAAATATGGTATTGTGGGCAGTCTCGGCAAAATAAAAAGTGGTGATTCATTTCCAGAATTGAGTGATATGGTTTTGGCTATGCCCAAATTAGATGGCGGATCTGTTGTATCGTATTATGTAAATGGTGAATTGCAAAAAATAGTTTCACGGGGCGATGGGTCTGTTGGCATTGACATTACGCGAAATTTGTTCGGGGCTGTCCCCAGACGAATTTTGCCTACAATAAATGTTGGCATCAGAAGTGAAGTTGTCATATCAAATGAAGATTTTGCAGAATTTGCAGATGGTTATAGTCACCCCCGCAATTTAGCAGTTGCAACCGCACAACGGCTTGAGCCAAATGATATGTGCAAGTTGTTGAAATTAATTAGTTATTCAATTGCTGGTATAGAAGATTGGAGTAAACAGCCTTTATCAAAAGAAGAGCAATTAATATGGTTAATGGAAAACGGTTTTGAAACTGTGTCATATAAAAAGATGTCTTTAATCGAATTTAAAATCGAATTGGACGATCCAAATTTTTACAAATATTTAAAAGCATCATCCATCAATCCACATTACACGTATCCAACGGATGGGATTGTTATAGCACAAATTGGCAATGAAATTAATTTCAGTGGCAATGTTAAAAATTCTACGATATTTCAAACTAATGATATTGCTTATAAATTTGAAGATAAAACTGCAGAAACGATAGTTGAAAAAGTGATATGGGATATGAGTTGGAATGGCAGGTTGGTCCCCACCTTGAAAGTACAAACTGTTAATCTCGAAGGAGCTGAAATTAATTATGTTACAGCTAATAATTATGAATGGCTTGAAGAAAACAAATGTGGCATTGGTGCTACACTTTTAATAAAACGAGCAAACCAAGTTGTTCCAAATATTGAAACAACTGTAAATGGTTCAATGGTATTTAATCAACCACGGTATTGTGGGTTTTGTCAAACCAGACTTGAATTAAAGGGTCGAGATATTGTTTGCCCAAATGAAGAATGTGCTTATAAAATATTAGGTCGATCATATAATATATGGCAAAGTATAAAACCAGATGGCGCATCAGATTCTACATTTTGGAGAATGGTTGGTGACCCAAAAGAAATAATTGAAAAATATGATAAAAAATTTAAGAATTTTTGGGAAATTGATAAAAATCAGATTGATTCTGAAAATCATTATGACAGATTAATTATTCAATTTTTGACTAATTGGGGTAATCACAAATGTAAAATTCGTGATTTTATTAAATATGCAAATATCCCATTGTTGGGTAGAACCATCGGTAAAAGAATTGAAGGTGATATTGCATCAATTGAAGAATTTTGTGATTACATTCATCATGGTTTTCCAAAAAGTGTTTTTAAATATGCAGTTTTAAATGAACATCTTGCAAATCTTCAATTTGTTTTAAATATTGTGGGTGCTGATAATATCATGATTGATGAAATAACAAATGATAAGCCGATATTAAAAGTGGCAGTTACTGGGAAACTTTCATTACCTAGAAATAAATGGTTTGAAAAATATGAATTGTTCGGTGTTGAAAAATCCAGCATTAATAAAGATACTTTTTGTTTGGTAACCAATGATACAACAAGTGGATCAAGCACATTGAAAAAGGCAATAAAATTTAATACAAAAATATTAACTGAGAAAGAATTTGAGGAATGCTTAGGTGAAAATATTTAAACGAAAAACAAAAGAAGAGTATACGGTTGTAGACAGTAGTGGGGTATCTTTTACAATTCATAAAGATAGAGAATATACAACGTCAGAAGAAAAAGACGGGAAAGTTACTGTATTCTCAACATATTGGGTAGAGGTACCTATTTCTATATTTACAACTTGTCAAGAACGTGCAACAATAAAATTAACTAAATAAAAGGAGAATTATGGACACAAATTTCGTATCACCAAATTATGCAAAAAAATTGGGTATTTCAGTTTGTTCAATTACACAAATTAAAACATTGATTTATAATGATATTTATCTGACCATTGACAATGATATGCTGGATGATGATAAACAATGTTTTCACATCATTGGCCCTGCCGGTGTTGGCAAAACTCAAATAACGTATCAAATAGCCAAACAGTTGGAACGGGATTTGGGTAAGCCTTTTCAAGTGAAGATGATTAAATCCCCAGTTTTGAGTCGGGATGATTTTATTATCCCATTCCCCACAAAAGATCATAAATCTTTTGAAATGTTGTATTCCCAATTTATCCCTGATGATCCTGATTCATTTGGAATATTTGTAATTGATGAATTTTCAAGAGGCGATCAACAATTGCAACAATTAATGTGGCAGATTCAAAATGAAAATAAAATTCATACCTATGATTTTCCAAAAGGGTGGTTTATTATTTCAATTGATAACCCAGATGATGATGAATACAATATCAATAATATGGAAGATGCTGCAGGTTTGCGCCGGTGTCTCCATGTTTACACAAGCGTTAATGTTAAAGATTTTCTAAAATACGCAAAAGATAATAATTTTCATAAATTGGTTGTTGATTACATTGAAAATAACCCAGGTCGATTGTACGATTTTAGCTCACAGAAGAAAGGGATGGTATTTGCCAATCCAGCTTCGTGGGAAAAAGTATCTAATCATTTGAAAAAATATGAAAAAAGTGGCATTTTAAAATATATAAATATGATTCAAATATTAGTTAATGGGTTAATAAATACATATGGCAGTGCTGATTTTATACATTACATAAAAAATGTAGAACAAACAATCAGCGGTTTTGACATCGTGTGTAGTTATCCATCAGTTCGTGATAAAATAATTGAATTGGTTGATAAAAAAGATAATCAAAATATGCATAGGGTATTGGGAAGTGTATTTGATTTTATTTTATCAGATACATCAATCGAATTATGCAAAGATCATTTAACCAATTTAATGGACTATCTAATGGATCTTCCAAAAGATATATCTGCAAGTTTTGTTGTTAAAATGGGCGAACTCGATAAAGTAAGTCCAGAATATATTTATCTAATTGGTAATATAACAAAAATGATTTCTATGAGCAAGAAGTTTAATGATATGTTTATGGAACAATTTAAAAATCTTTTTAAATAGGTGCTATTATGACCGGAGCAGATATATTAAGCGAAGCATTTGCGGCTCTGATATTAAAAGGCAACTATTGGGCCGGTGTCTTATCTCAATTTAATATTGTGGAAGATGAATTATGTAACACTATTGGTTTGCGAATTGAATATGATGGATCTGTAAATTTAATTTATTCAGAATCATTTATTAATAAAGTCAAACAAACCAAAGATTTACATTTGTTGGAAGTTATATTTGAACATGAAGGTTTGCATATCCTAAATAAACATATTGAACGTACAATAATTTTAAGTGATTTAGATAATTTTGTTGAAGAAAATTGTCAGATATCATGTGATTTAGCAATTAATCCTTTAATCGAAGATATATTTTATATACACAAGCAGTTAGGATTTAATCTCACAATGCCTAACTGTTTTAATTTACCAGACGGTTTGTTATTTGAAGAATATTATGATATATTAAACAAAAACCAAAAAAAGGAAAAAGGGGAAAGCGAAAATGGTGATTCAGAAAACACGGATGGTGGGGGAGAAATATGCAGTGGGCAGGATGAAGGTGACAGTGAAAGCGGATGTGGTCAACCAGGAAGCCCTACTGACAATGGGGATGGTTCCGGACATGATGTTTCACAACAACCAATCAATCAAAATAGCCAAGGTCAAGAAAAGGTCCCCAATACCAATACCTCGGATCACCGAGACTGGATCAAACAATTAAATGGTGCTGACCAAACAAATATTTCATATCAATTAGAAACAACCCTTAGAAATATTATTGGTGAAGCAACTGATTCATATGTTAAATCTTGGGGATCCGTTCCAGGAAATATTGAACATTTAATTGAGGAATTTTTGTCTGAGCCAAGATTGCCGTATTATCATATAATTAAACGATATGCTATTGCATCACGACACGGTAAACAAAAAGTAGCATATTCAAAAATAAATAGGAAAAGAATGTATTGTTTTACAGAAGAGGATGAAAAATTATCCTCTTATTTAATGCCTTTTCCTGGTAAAGAAAAAGATCGCTCATTTAATATCGGTGTTTTAATTGATACATCAATGTCAGTTCCAATTGATAATAATGGTATCCACCAAGCATTAAGCGGTATTCAGCAGATATTAAATGATGATCCAAATAGTTATATTACATTGTTACAGGTTGATACTGAAATAAAATCTGAAGAAATAATAAAAAAGACCAAAGATATAAATAAATTTGAATACCAAGGTGGTGGTGGAACATGTTTGTTAAAAGGTCTTTATAGATTAAAACATTTGAAATGTGATATAACAATTGTTTTTACAGATGGTTGTTTTACAAACATCCATGATGAAGTAAGATTCATACCCAAGAAAATAATTTGGGTGTTGCCTGAAAATGGTATGATATCTTCAATTGAAAATACTGGACCGATTGTATTTTACCCATTAAAGGAGAAATAATGAAAGACGGATATGATGCAAAACACATCGAAGTTTTAGATGCCATCACTCATATCCAGCTAAATCCAAACATGTATATTTCCACAACGGAGAATAGCAGCCACCTCATCGAGGAAGCATTAGATAATGCCCTCGATGAGGCTCAGGCTGGGCATGCAAGTATTATAGCTGTGACTGAAAATAGTGAAACTGGCGAATATTCAATTATGGATAACGGCAGGGGGATACCAATTGAAAATGATACTGCTGTTATAGTTTCTACAGAACTCTTTAGCGGCGCAAAATTTAGTGGAATAAAACAAGCTTATAAAATATCGTGTTTTGTTAAATCAACAAATATATTTATGCATTCGGAACTGTCGAAATTAAAAGCTGAAACGATTGGCTCATTGGCAGAAAATAAAACTAAATTTTATGGTGTTAGTGTTGATGATGATGGAGAATTTGTACGGCGATTAATGTATGCCGAACAAACTGGCGAAACCGCAGATGTCATGTTTGTTTCTCTATCAAATACATATGTTGAAGTTTGCACACCTGAGCATTTATGGATGGATATTTCAGGAGATTACATCCAAACATGTGATTTGGTTGCCGGAACTGAATTAAAAAACTACAATTCAAACTATAAAAAATTGTATGTTGTTTCAGTTAACAAAATGGAATTGCAAATTCCCCTCCCCGTTTATGATGTATATTCGCCGATTGACTCTAATTTTGTTTTAGAATCTGGAGCAGTTGTACATAATTCAGGATTGCATGGTGTTGGGTTAGTAGCTATTTATGCTTTATCATCTAAATATGATATAGAAATATATCGTGACAATAAGCATGCTATATACAATTTTGAAAATTGTATATTGGTAAATAAAAAAGTTGAAAAATTGAAAGCCACTCCTGATAATATTCCCTTCTCTACAAAAATATCATTTAAACCTAATGATAAATACTTCACAACAACAAAACCCGATTTTAAAAGAATTAGAGCGAAATTAAATGTAGCCTCGGTTGATATGCCAGATTTAACATTGGTGTTAATGCGCGATGATAAAAAAGATATTATTAAATGTGATTTAGATGAATTTTTCGAATCAGAAGTTAAAACCCCAAACGATAAAGAAACAAC